>Ga0123355_10015657_pt1 | contig 11923 bp, 7 predicted proteins | sample TergutEmb28metaG_3_FD_89872 | JGI IMG/M metagenome (GOLD analysis project Ga0123355, IMG submission 89872) | Embiratermes neotenicus P1 segment gut microbial communities from Petit-Saut dam, French Guiana - Emb289 P1 | ecosystem: Host-associated > Arthropoda: Insects > Digestive system > Gut ... | reverse complement strand
CAGAATCATGCACTATCCACTCATGTATATCAAACAAGACAAATGGGCCGCCGATATCCGGCGCGCGGTGGTTTCTGAGCCCGAAATACCGGGTAACTCCGTTTTCATCCACGAAAGAAATTCCTCTATGCGGAAGGCCCTCTTGCTCTCGCCAAGTCACAGCAAACGGTATATCCGGACGCAGCTCATCTATATGATACAGCGTGCTTTGCACCTGATATTCATAAGTCCCGCCAACATTGGCGTAAACCATCTCAAGCCATCTAAAGTCGCTTATAGGCACGCTCGTCTCAAAAACAACCGGCATAGCCCTCCAGTCCATATCGTCCCAAAAGACATCATATAGGTGGAGAAAGCCTTCAATTGACCTAATTGTTATCACAATCTCATCCGTAACTTCGATCCTTGAAAATGGCCGTGATACTCCCCTGGATGAAACAACCGCACCGCCACCCATGGTACTGCTCTCACGGGTTATGCTCCAGCGATAATGATAGTCCGAAACATCAGACGCTGCAAGGCTGTTAACTGAAAATGTAACCGCTTGAAGGTTCTCAATTAGACTAAACAGTCTTGCGGCATTGGCCTCAAAATCTGCCCCCGGCATATACTCCTGATATAGCCAGTGAGGCACAGAATGCAAAATATCATAAAAAACTGTCAGCGTATATGCTCCATAGCCAAAATTTCCGTGGTCTGCACCAATTTGAACAGAATTCAAGATCCAATTTTCATCAGGCAACGGCAGTGAGCTTACAATCCGCTGGGTTTCATGAGCGGCACCAACATGAGGAATTGGCTCAGTTACAAGGACTTCTAAGTCTTCTAAGAAACTCCTAAGCGCGCGCTCGGCGCTCCCGGCGTCTATGACCTCATATGACTCCCATCTTCCAAGATTGCCCAGAAACTCAAGGCCCGACGGATTCATTATAAAAACCATGATCACATCCGCATCATGCCACCCCATATGTTTTCCAACCCAGCCTTCACTGTCCGGGGCAAACGTTCCCCAGCGTAGATTGCCGTCTTCAATGTCATCTGTCTGAATCATGAAATCTAATCGCCACATTTCGATGGGATTGGCTATGATATTGTTAAACCCAAAAATTTGTTCAAATACATTAATATGAGTATCAAGGATATTCACAGGGCGAACTATACCTGTGTCCTCAATGAGCACACTAAGGCCTTCTGTCATCTCCTCGATATGCATCATGGCATAGTCATGTACTGTTTGCGGACTCGAAAGCCCCTCACCGGCAGCAGCGCTCTGCCCCCTGCTCGCACCTACAGCGCCGACAGTAAGCACTGCCGCTAAAATGATAATTACAGACACAGCAATTGCGAGCTTGGTATGTTTTTTGTTTTTCATAATTGCGGCCAGTCGTTCTTTCAATGCGCGCTTCTCTGCGCACATGGTAGTCGACATCACTGACAGTGGAATTTTCCTATTGCTTGAGACGCTTATCAGCGCGTCGCCGTAACTTTGTCTATCATATACATCCATGTCACGAATAACAACCTCATCACATGATAGCTCGCAAGACATATCAATTTCGCGCCTTAAAACCCAAACAAGAGGGTTAAACCAGTGTATCGCACATGCAAGGAGCGACAACCATTTAATAGCAATGTCAAAGCGTCGCATGTGAGTCAGCTCGTGGAGCAAGATGCTGTAGAGCTGCTCTGTCGAATACTCGTCAGCCTCTCGGTTAACTTGCGCAGCAAATACCCGTGGCAGCGCTATGGTTGGCCTGAAAATTCCAGTCAACATAGGTGTTTCCGCATATGTGCTTACAATCAAGCGTGGAGCACGCTTGCCTCTTGTAAGGTCATTGAGCATCTCAATCGCCTTCTGATGAGGCTGCATATGGCCGCGGCGCAGTTTTCCAACAAACTGCATATAGCTAATTATACTATAGAACAAAACAGACAGCACTGCCCACGGATAAACAAGCATTAGAGCCGTGCTGAGCATAGCAGCGCCAGCAGGCGGAAGCTCCGGCGGCGGCGTAAAATCCGGCCTTATTGCTCGAATGGCGTCTTCCGGCGCAATATTGTTTGCCGCGGCATAAGCCTGCCATGGAGCATCCGCAAGCTCAAGCATTCTCACGGTTTCCTCTTCGATTGATATAACATTTCGCTCCACAACAGCATGAACGGGAGAGATATTTGGCACAGCATCAGGCAGTATAATAATCCTCGACAAAGGAGCAAGCAACGCAAAAAGCGCCACAAGCCAGAAATAATATTGAGCCGACTTTGGCAACCTATGACGCACAACGGGCTTAATTAATAAGAGTACTAAGACAATCAATCCTCCGGATACTGTCATAATTATAACAGTACGGACAAGCTCACTCAAAAATGCAGGAATCATTGACTATCCCCCTTCTCCACTTTGAAAAACTCTTTTAGCTCATCAATGTCTTTCTCGTCTAACTGTCCGTGTCTGCACAATGCCGCCACGAGGTTTTTCGCACTTCCATCAAACAGTTTATTAATAAAGGTCTGGCCTTCGCTTCTAACATACTCTTCCTGGCTAATGTTTGAGCTGTATAGGGTCACATAGTGGCTCTGAGCACTTATAATGCCTTTATCGCGCAGCCTGCCTAAAAGCGTCTGAATCGTTGATTTCTTCCAATCCGTAGTGCCCTCTAATTCTGTTCGAATCTCGGCATATGACAACGGGCGACCCTCACGCCAAAGTACGCGCATGATTTCAAGCTCCGCATCTGCTATTTTTATCAACACAAACAACCCCCCCCTAAATTTACTAATGTAGTCACTATGCTACATCAGTAAACCTGATTTGTCAAGATAAAATTAGCCGGAAAAGTAAGATACGCTTACCTCTCCGGCTCTGGTTGTATCAACCTACATTAACAATTGCTTTGCTCTGTCCAATAAATTTCCATTGAGAGCCTCATCTTTCGCATCTTTAGCCCAGTTCGGGTTATGTTCGTGTTCAGTAAAGGCTATAATGAGCATAAAAAGATCTGCCGCAACATCGTCAATACTTTGCTCGAGTTTTTCTGCATCTGTTCGAGCATGTCCATGTTTTTCAAAGTATAGATTATTGTATTCATCAGTAAATGCTGCTTTTGCATCGGCTGACATTGACCAGCACACATTGCGAAAGTCTGAATAGCGATATCCACGGCCTAATAAGTTGTAATCAAACATCATGGCCGATTTTTTGTCTTTACGAACAACAAAGTTTGACCAGTAAAAGTCGTTGTAAGTTAGCGTGAACGAAGGCTTATAAATCAGTTCACGCAGCTTGTCATAGCGGGTCAGCACAAACTGAAAAGTTTCTTTTGCCTCAGGGAACTTTTGAATAAGCATTCTAAGGTTTTCCTCTGTGATATGAGCATATTCAAAATATAAAGTATCAAGCTCTGAAACAGCAGTGCCGTTTTCATGGAATATAAAATACCATTGTGCGAGGCTTTTGGCTATATTGACATCTCTTAAATCTTCCGCTATACCAAGGCGCCAATCTTCCGAAACGGATATATCTTCCATGACGATTGTTGCTTTACCCAAGGCATGGGTTTTGATGGTTGGAATATCATGCTGCGTTAATATTCGATAGTTCAATATTTCTCGCCTGTCATTTTCTTTTTCAAGATATTTTACGATTGCGGGCGAGTTGTCGTAGAGGCAGCGATAAACGTAAATGCCGCTTTTGGCGCGAATAAGCCGAAAGTTCTGTATCAGCTTTGGCGAGATATCCTGCAAATCTTCTTTTATTAGCTTCGTAACATTAGGGTATGGATTAGCTGGGTTTAGTTGTTTGACAACGTAATATCCATTGACAACTTCTTTACACCATTCAACCCATATAGCTGCCGGGCACAGTCCATATCCGAGGCTGCGCCATAGGGGTATAGCTTCTACTTTATCTTTACTGCTCCACGCACGGATTTGCAGCAAGCCCGCATCCTTTGCCCATTTTTCCGTACGGGTGATGAGCTCGGTTGCTATACCCATTCGCTTATACTCTTTATCTACCTCAATGATGTCAATATAAGCGTCACTTTCTTCACTGATTGGGGCTGACAGTGTTTGTGTATAGGTTGAGATAAAACCTATAGGAATATCGCTGTGCACTGCGGCAAGCGAGTAACTGCCATCTTCTGTATGGATGTGAGCCTTGGCAGCTTTTCCATATTTAGAAGCGATTATTTCGAGAAGATTTGAATCTATTTCTTGATAAGTGATTTGCATAAATCCTCCTGTTTGTGGAGGGCTAGAGTGTGTCGTTACACCCTATAATATGGTTACCCTCCCTGATTTGTTTGTGGTAACTATAGTTGTATTCATCATAATAAACACTCCTTTGCTGAAATATGTGCTTAACTTAGCAGTACAAGCTAAGCCAGAGAGAAATGCCCTCACTTGAGCATAACTTAAATGAGAGCACTTAACTATAACATCTATTATTTTTGTTGTAAAGACATATCAAAGCAAGCTTATCCCGAAATAACAATCTCAGATAGCAGTATTGAAGGTGAAGTTACAACTCCTGTGTTACCATATATGGTGATAGAGTCGTTGCCGCGTTCTTGTGTCGCAGAGAGAATGTCATACAAGTTCCCGCCGATAGTTATTCCACTGACAGGTTCCGCTATCTGACCTCCACGAATCATATATCCTTTTGAAATAACTGAGAAGTCGCCAGACACAGGGTTTACTCCGGCAAAAATCCCATCGCAGGCTGTTATCAATATTCCGTCGCCCATTTCTGAAAGCAGAGTGTCCAGAGATTTGTCTCCGGATTCAACTACTGTGTTTGTATAGGCACTGGAGATGCCTTCGTTGTAGTTTTGCCTGAAGCCGTTTCCGTTTGACTTTTGTTTATCGATGGCTGCGGTATGGTTGTTATGGAAATAGTTGAGGAGCTTACCGTTAGCTATTAAAGTCTTTGTTGCTGTTAATGTTCCTTCATCATCAAAGCGGCGGCTGATTATGCGATCAGGAGCTTCATATGCGCTGAAAGCGGAGCTGCCGATATCGCTGTTGGCTTTGCCCATCAGAAAACTCATTTTGCTCTGGCATTTTTCTGCGTAAAAAGCCGGCAAGAATGCTCCGAACAGTTCAGCGAACGCGTTGTTTCTAATAACTGCCATGTACTTTCCGGAAGCGCATGGGTTGCTGTTAAGCATCAGGAAAGCTTCGCGAGCTGCGCTGACAGCAACCTCTTTAAAATCAGGGGTTTTATTATTGAACAGTTCGTGGTAGCGTGCTGTTTGAGCCTGAGCGCCGTCCTTAACCATGATATATGTATTAAGCGAGAAGAAGTTTACTGCATCAGACATACGCTCGCCGCGGTCATTTGCGAGAGTTATCGTTTTCTTTATATGCGAAAGCGAGATTCTAAATGCCTGAATATTACTGACATTGCCACGAGCAGCATTTTCCGCGTCCAATAGTTCCCCGGCAATTTTTTGAGCCTCAAAAGGAGTATGGTTTTGCTCTAGCATTGGCAAAGTATGGATGGGTCTCTCCGCGTACGGCTGTTTATTAAGTGATGCGGTTTGGATGATATTATCAATAAGTGTAGCTATATTTTTATCATCCAAATCTTCCGAATAGGCGCTTCCGATAAAACCATCATACTCACCTTCGATTAGGACGAGTGTTTCGCCTGAGGTGCTGATGTTTCGCACAGCACCATTAAGCACTGAAACATCGCGCTTCTCTGCTTCTTCGATATGAAAATGGAGTTTTGTAATGCCGCGCTCGGCAGCCGCCTTACTAAAAAGCTTAGTATATGCTTCCATTATCTCACACCTCCAACCGTCATTTCACAAACACGTATAGTTGGCTGGCCAGCGCCGACAAAAAGGGCGCCGCTGCCTGCGAAGCAGTAACCCTCACCTATTTCAGAGTCGTTTGCGACCATATCCACGTTTTTCAGAACTTGATTACCATTGCCGATCAGAGTCGCGCCGCTGACAGGAACAGTGATTTTACCGTTTTCAATCATATAGCTCTCAGAAGAGGCAAAGTTGAAGTCCCCGGTGGCCGGGTTGACAGATCCGCCATTTATATAGCGAACGTAAAGGCCACGCTCGGTAGCTGCGATAATATCTTTCTCAGCACTTTCGCCGCGCTCAATATATGTGTTGGTCATCCTTGAGGTAGGCGCAAAGCGATAAGTCTGACGCCTGCCGGAGCCTGTAACAGGAAGACCCATTCGGCGGCTGTTAAGGCGATCGATCATATAGGATTTTAGAACGCCGTTTTCGATCAGTACATTCTTCCTGGTTGGTGTGCCTTCATCATCGACTGTCAGGGAACCCCAGGCGTTTCCTATGGTGCCGTCATCTATCAATGTGACAAGAGAGCTGGCAATTACTTGGCCCAATTTGCCTGAAAATTCTGAAGTGCCGGTTGCGACAGAGCTTGCTTCTAAGCTGTGCCCGCAGGCTTCATGGAAGATTAGTCCGCCAAAGCCGTTGGCGACAACCACAGGCATACGCCCGCCTCGGCACTTCTCCGCATGGAGCATAGTGACAGCAATGCGCGCTGATTCTTTTGCATAGCCTTCGATGTCTAAATCTTTATAAAACTCAAAGCCCCTCATAGCACCGGGGCCTTGCCATCCGCTGGCAACGCCGGATTGCCCTTGGGCAAAGGCAGTGACCACAAGCCTTGTCTTGACGCGACTATCTTCGGCATATACCCCTTCGCTGTTGGCGATCACCACATCTTGGCACATGTCCAAATACCTGGCAAGCATTTGTCCTACTTCAGGCGAGTACTCTTTGCCGGCCGACAGAGCTCTGTTTACAACGCTCAGTTTCTTGTCGTAACTGACATTAGTATGTAATTCATTTATTGAATGCATGCCTCTGTAATCAACAGGATTGAATGCCGCACTTTTGCCGTTTACGCCTTTTAAGTCCTTTATAGTTTCTTGCAGAAGCTTTAAAATCTTCTCCTCACAATGCCCACTGGTGTGTATGTAGACCTCATCAAGCCCGCGGAAAATGCGCACACCAACGCCGGCTTCAACGCCCATTGAACTCGTTTCAACTTTATCCGCGTTTGCGACTATGAATGAGCGGGAGTTTTGCTCACAGAACACTTCGGCGAAATCCCCGGCTTCAAGAGCCATGTTGATTATTCTTTCAATTGACTGTTTACTTAGCATAAGCCCTCCTTTGATTATATAAATAGCCCCTTTGCATAAGCAAGCTGTTACGCAAGGGGGCTTTGTGTTTAACTAAATTTATGACACCGCACAGTATGCCCGGGTGATACTTCAACTGTTACAGGCTCCTCTTTGGAGCATATAGGCATTACCTCTTGACAGCGCGTGTGGAAGCGGCAGCCCGGAGGGGGATTAGAGGGCGACGGTATATCGCCTTCAAGTATAATGCGGTTTTGACGCTTTGCCTTGTCAAATGTCGGAACGGCTGACAAAAGCGCTTGTGTATATGGATGCATAGGGTTACTGTACAGTTCATCCTTCGAAGCTGACTCAACAATGTTTCCTAAATACATAACAGATACATAGTCGCTTATAAATCGAACTACATCCAAGTCATGTGAAATGAAAACATAGGTCAAATCATAGGTTTCTTTCAGATCCAGAAGCAGATTTATAATCTGTGCCTGAATTGACACGTCGAGCGCTGAAACAGATTCATCACAAACAATAAAATCCGACTCAGCAGCCAGCGCTCTGGCAATACATATCCTTTGACGCTGCCCACCCGAAAATTGATGCGGGTATCTATATATCTGGTCAGCAAACATTCCGCATTTTTCAAGGAAATATGCCGCACGGATAGTCATTTCTTTTTTACTGCTCACAAGATTATGAGCTAAAAGTGGTTCTCCTATCAGCTGCGCTACGGTCATACGTGGGTTAAGCGAGCTGAAAGGGTCTTGAAACACAAAGTTTACTCTTCTGCGAAACTCTTTGTTTGTGGCAGTAGTTTGTGCCTCAATTTTATGCCCATCGAATTCGATTGTGCCTTCTGTGGCCGGGATCAAATTACATAGAACACGTCCGATAGTCGACTTTCCGCATCCGGATTCGCCAACTATACCAATCACACTGCCTTTACGTATCTTTATATCTACATTGTCTACGGCACGGACTTGACCTACGACACGCTGAAGAATGCCCTGACGGATGGGAAAGTATTTTTTTATTCCGGTTGCATTCAATAAATATTCACTCACGATTAGCTTTCCTCCTATTCCTCTGAATGCAGCCAACAGGCGACAGTATGTCCGGGCTTAACTTCGGTTGTACCCGGGAATTGCTCGGTACAAATAGCCTTCATATGCGGGCACCTTGGATGGAATGGGCAGCCGCTCGGCTTATGAAGAAGCGACGGTACATTGCCGGGGATTACCTTAAGGCGTTTCCCGTCTGTTGTAAGACCTGACGGCTTTGAGGCGATGAGGCCCTGAGTATATGGGTGCTGTGGATTGAAAATAATATCATCGGTAGCCCCGGACTCACAAACTTTACCGGCATACATAACCATGGTGCGATCAGCAATTTCAGAGATAACCCCAAGGTCGTGGGTGATAAAGATAATTGCTGAGCCTGTTTGTTTCTTCAATTGATTGATAAGATTCAGTATTTGTGCCTGGATAGTAACGTCCAGAGCAGTAGTCGGTTCGTCAGCTATCAATAAATCCGGCTTGCATGAAAGAGCCATGGCAATCATAACCCTTTGCCTCATTCCTCCGGATAGCATAAACGGATAGCTGCGCAGAATTTTATCAGCATTAGGTATGCGCACCTGCTCCAAGAGTTCATGTGCGCGTTCATTAGCCAAATTTTTTGGTACAATATTATGGAGCCTCATGGCCTCTATCATTTGGTTGCCAATTGTATAGACGGGGTTAAGAGCCACCATTGGCTCTTGGAAAATCATGGCGATTCGCCCGCCTCTAAGCTCCAAGAGTTTGTTTTTATCCATTTTCAGGATATCATGTCCGTCAAAATTTATCTCCCCGCCTTCGTATCTGCCCGGCGGTGTTTGGACAAGGCGCATGATAGACTGGCAAGTAACGGATTTACCGCAGCCGGATTCACCAACTATGCCCAGGGTCTCACCACGATTAACAGTAAACGAAACATCGTCAACCGCACGCAGGACACCTCCCGGAGTGTGAAAATATGTTTTAAGGTTTTTTACCTCAATTAGCGGTGCCTCACTCAAATTACCCACCTCTGTTTATCGTTTTTTAATGTCAGGCCGGCGAGTTTGACACCGGCCTGACGGAGTAGTTAGTTATATACTATTTTTTATACAGGTTATGACTTAGTTCCAATACCACTCGAAGATTGGGCGGTTAGGATTAGCTGTTAAATCCGGATGCCACGCAAGTAATGTAAATTGATAATACAATGGTATTATCGGAGCCTCTTGTGAAACGATTTTGAAAGCTTCACGGAACGCTTCACGGCGCACATCTTGGTTCATAGTGGTTCTGGCTGTTTGGAACAACTCATCAACTACAGGGTTAGAATAGTGTGCTGAGTTTACGTCACCAATGTGGTAGCTGCTGAAACGACGCTCAGTCCAGAATGGGTCAGACGTAGTCCATGACCAGCCTGAAACCGCAAAGAAAAAGTTGCCCAGGTTCAAGTCTTGGAAGTATGTTGCAGGGTCGCCTGCTTCCAATGAAACAATTACACCAACATCCGCCAACTGCTGCTGGACTACCTCCGCGGCTACCAAAAGATGGCCAGTCGGGAATGTACCCAAAGGATATTGAAGCGTCATGCCGTCAGGGAAACCTGCCTCAGCTAAGAGCTCTCTTGCCCTATCAGGGTTGAAGCTGTATCTGTGGAAATCAGGATCATCAAGCAAGTTCTGGAAGAACGTGAGATAGTATGGATTACCCATCATATATGCCGCGTCCGCAAGGCCTTCTCTTGCCGCCAAAGCTACATCAACTTGGTTTACAGCATAGTTAAATGCTTGACGCACACGCACGTCGTTGAACGGCTCTCTCAAAGTGTTGAACGTTATATAAGTAGTGTGCCAGGATTGTTGCGTGAAATAAGTAAAGTTGCCGGAGTTTACAATACGATCCCAGTCTGGTGCAGGAATTCCTAGATAGTCAAGGTCATCTGCTTCAAGAGCCATGAGCTGAGTCGTTTGGTCAACAAGTACGTATCTGATTTGTGTTTCGATTTGTGGCAAGAAGCCGATTACGTGCTGCATATGCCAGTTATCATTACGATCTTTAACAACACGGCGTCCATCGCCCCAATCACTAACCATGTATGGGCCTGTGCCAATGTTTGGAGCAAAGAAGCCCGGCTCAACATCAGCGCCGCAGATATGGCAGAGAATAGCTATGTTGCCATTAAGGTGGAACATTGGGTCAACATCATTGAGGGTAATTTCAACTGTTAAGTCGTCTACCGCGCGAACGCTTTCAACTGCGCCGATATTGATTTGCATAGGAGGTGCTGTAAAAGCGCGCTCATATGAAAACACAGCATCTTGTGCAGTTAAAGTATGACCGCAATGGAACTGAACATTTTCTCTCAAATGGAAAATAAATGTCATATAATCATCGCTTTGCTCGAAATGTGTAGCAAGCCTTGGCTCAAGCTCGCCAAAAACATTTACGAAATTGAAGCCCTCGAAGATTTGCCAAGCAATAGCATTGTCTACTGCTCTTGTGTTGAAGTGAGGGTCAATCATTGTAAATTCCTCAATTGTAGAGAGCCTTAAAGTAGTGCGTGGCTCATGTCCGGGGCCTGCTGCCCCTCCGCCAGCTGGAGCACCAATAGTGTCACAACCGGATAATACAGGAACTGTAAGTGCTACTACGAGAAGCAGCCCTAATACTCTTTTTAACATTCTCATTCCTCCTTGTGAGATGAAAAATAATTTCTTGCGAAGCAAGCCTCGCAAGTGAATTGTTTAGCTATTTGCGGCTAGACAATTCATATAAAATATAGAAACTTGGGACAGGAATCCCCCAAGGGTTTCTAAATTACAAATCTTACATTACACTACCTGCGCAAGCGCGGGTCCAAAACATCTCGCAGACCATCACCCACTAAGTTCAAGGTCAGTGCAGTCAAAACGATTGTGAAAGCAGGAATAAACAATAAATGAGGTGCACGCAGCATAAATTCACGCGCAGCAGCTATCATGAAGCCCCACTCAGGGTAAGGCGCCTGAACACCAACTCCAAGGAAACTAAGCATAGCCCCGGACATAATCATACCTGAAATACTCGAAACAAAAATCAGAACCAATGGCCCTACAGCGTTTTTAAGCACGTGTTTGTACATGGTCACAACATCTGAAGTTCCACAAGCTCTGGCCGCTTCTATATAGTCACGCTCAACGATATCCATAATGAGTGCGCGCACTGCTCTGATAGAGCCGGGTATACCTGTTATCGACAAAGCGATAATCGCATTGCCAAGCCCCGGACCTAAAACTGCAACGATCATTAGCATCAACAGAATAAAAGGGATACATTGAATCGTATCAACAATACGCATAACAACATTATCTACCCACTTGCCATAGTAGGCAGCCGCGGCGCCGAAAAACATACCAATCATCATGGAAATTGCTGTGGGAATAAAGCCCAAAGCAAAAGAAAGCCTGCCGCCATGGACGACGCGCACAAAAACATTACGCCCCAGGCCGTCCGTGCCAAACCAATATTGAGCACTTGGTGGCTGCAAGCGGTCTGCCATAACCTGGCGCACAGCATATTCAAAAGGCCATATTAATGAGCCTATAAAAACCATGGAAAATATGAAAATCAAGAAAAACAACGATATAAATGCGGGTTTGTTGGCCTTAAACATGCGCCAACTCTCACGCCAAATGGCTTGCTTACGCGGTAGCCTTGCGATAATTTCTTCAGGCTTATAATCCGCCTCTCTTTGCCTCTGCATCAT
>Ga0123355_10015656_pt1 | contig 11923 bp, 8 predicted proteins | sample TergutEmb28metaG_3_FD_89872 | JGI IMG/M metagenome (GOLD analysis project Ga0123355, IMG submission 89872) | Embiratermes neotenicus P1 segment gut microbial communities from Petit-Saut dam, French Guiana - Emb289 P1 | ecosystem: Host-associated > Arthropoda: Insects > Digestive system > Gut ... | reverse complement strand
TGACGGAAAAAAGAGAAGTTAGATAAAAAGTGCCGGTGTTTTAACTGATATGAACAACAAAAACCCCCCCCCCCCCCCCCCCCCCCCCCCAACTTAAAACTTTGCTTCATTTCAGTCTTCACAGATTAAATCTTCAAGTTTTTCAGACTTTGAATTTTCGTGCATTACCCTTATTAGCTTATCTCATGTTAGGGTAGATTAGCCTTCTAACATCTTTACACCGACCTCATGACGTCACACGACAGAGGCCTGGATTTGATCCAAGTGAACTCTGTGGAGTTTGTGGTAGACCGAGTGGCACTTTGACGTGTATTGGTCGAATTACTTCGTTTTTCTCGACCATATTACTGTTCCATCAACACTCTACATTTATTCAACTAAATCATATTACGGTGGGGATTAGAACCATTGATGTCAGTGTTGCAGGGGCCAGCGGACACGTACCTTAGACACAACGACCTTCGTAAGGAAGTAAAATTTAAGAAATAAACCGAGTATTCTAAGAAACCAAATAAGAATGTACGATACACGAGGGAAATGTTAACTACAACCTGCGCATCACTTGAAAGAGTTGACTTGGTAGAGCAGGGTTTGACGAATTTAAATGGAGATTGCTGAAATAGACCGTCAGTGGGGGAATGGGTTTAAGTTAATTGAGCATGCGATTCAACGTACAGTGTTCGTTACAAAGTTACGAATCTTGGGATTCTGTGGACGGAAGCAATTTTTTAAAAAGTTAATAATTCAGGAAGGATTCTGTAACAGAAATTAGTATATTTGATAACAGGCCTGTGTTATTAGGTTAAAACAAATCTGACTCTTTAGAGAAAGTGCGCGATTGAAGGTAAGTTGCAATGATGCAAAATCCACTCGTACAAGTGAACATTTCGTCGTTCGGCAGAAAAGTCTCACCTCAAGCTTGCCAAAACTTCATGGTAGAAGGATTGCTTGATTGGTTTAGAGGAATATATGAGTAACTGACAATTCCTTTTTTATAAAAAAGTTCAGCACAGTTTTGTAATCTCGTCTTTATATTTTCTTTTTCTTTAGTTTTCGGATACTAGTGTTTTTTTTTTTAAATTGAGACGACGAACAACGCCCAATAAAGGAGATTTTGTCACCTAGTATTTTCCACTCGCAGACTATCCTTTGTTTCGATAAGTGCTCGAAGGATCAGGTCTCACCATCAGACACTGTGTTTTTCAAAAAGTTAGGTATCTGCTACAATCTTGCTCAACTACCCCACCAATATTCTCCTGTCCTCATCTTTTACAGAACAAACAATGGTGTTTAACAAGCATACAATGCAAGCACAAAACAGAATATTTCACAAAAACTGATAAATCATGAAGTAAAGTGAAACCACGTGCCAAGACAACAGTGTTTTCTGTTTCGAAGGAGTAATGTCATTCCAGCTATTGAGTGACAGACAATGTGTAAGTTTGCGATTGTATTTAGGGTGTATATAGGCTAGTGCCCTTTCTGCTCTAAGACGAAATAATCCGGTATTTAGAGGGGATACGAGAGACACAGAGTACAGTCGCAGGTTAAATGACGAAAATAAAATATATCGGACACATTACCATACAAATAATAACAGGAGTTGTGGACAGAAATAAATGCCTACTTTCTGCTACACCGTTTTCAAATCGTACAATAAAAGCACCTATTTAGGTAGTAGGGTACTTTGTAGGCAATCAACTGAATGACTTTGAACTTATGATTTAAAGCTCTGGGCTCTTTCGTACACGATTAACAAGCCCAAGATCAAGCAGAATTTGTTTACTGCTTGCAGTTATAAACAAGTTACAGATTAAAAATTAATACTTATTAATGTAAGCTTATACACGGTAAAACATGAACAATTTGAAATGCTACAATTTGTTGCTTTTAGTGGCGCCGTTGTTTGAGACACTGCGCTACAAGCCGGAAGGTCGCGGTTTCGACTCCGGTGTTATCATTGGAATTTTTCTCTGAGATTATCTTTCCGGCCGCAATAACTAACTAAGTCACTAATAGAAATGTGTATCAGGAATACTTCCTGGGGGGGGGGGGGTAAAGGCGGCCGGGGGGTAGAGCTGTTAACCTTACCACCTTCATTAGCCGTTTGTCATGAAATCTGGGAGCCTTGGCCTATTGGCACCCTAGTTGCCTCTCGAGGCCCGTATAGAGATAGCTTTACCTTTACAGCCACAAGGAAACTCCCGCCCTGTTCTAAGACTCATTCACCGCGTCCAGTTACTGGCATCAAACGGCGAGTTTTGAAGTGAATATCGTCCTAGGTGGTAAAGAGTTTGGAATGCCGAGGCTTGAAAGAGTGCGTCCAAATTTTATCCAGACGCGGTCGAGTTTGTGTCTAAGAAAATGATTGAAATTGTTATGAAAGTTTCAAGCACAGAACCAGTTTCAATTCCAAGTTTCAATAATTTAAGTGGCTGACATTTGCAGCTACTGACATTTCCGATCCCTGACATTTCCAACCAAAGCACCGACATTTGAAAACATTGATCACCGAAAAGCTATTTTACATAACGTGACAGTTGAAGTTGAAGTGTGTGGCATGACGAACCAGAGCCATGCAATAGGAAGGAATCCTTGCATGTGACAAGCCATACGTCGACCATGGATGTCTAAATTACATTACAAACAGCCGGACGTGGAATTATGCAACTTCCTGGAATACAGAGAAACAAGTTACATTGCGGCCAATGTGTTTTATGCGTGTGAAATCTGACCTCTTGTATTAAGAGAAGCTTCAAAACTGAGGCGGCTTAGGGCCAAGAGGAGCTGTTGCGCCACAAAAAAATAAAAAATAAAAGAAAAGTATATAGGACAAATGTAAATGTATGTTACATGTATTTGTACCTAAAAAGAAGCGAGCAAAGTTATCACATTACAGACATGGATAGGCCCTTAGGGCTCCAGGACGTTGAGGCTCCCAGAATTTCTAGACAATCGGCACAAGAAGGTGGTAAGGTCAGCCCTACGCACGTCCACCTCTACTCCCAGCAGTCATCTCTGATAGTCATTATTGTTAGAGGCTGAGTCGACACTAGGGACATAGTGCGGCCGCAAGGACTAGGTCAATGAAAAATTCCAATGTCCTCATCGGCAGTCGAGCCCACTACCTTCCGGCTTCTAGCGCAGTGCTTCAACAACAAGCGCCACCGCATATATCAAAAGTAAAAGAGTAATAGAGGATATTATTGCCATATCAGAAACTTCGTGATTCGTAGGGTAACCTGTTATTGTTATGTTAGGGAAGTCTAGAAAGCAACGATGAACTGGACACACTAGTATGAGAAGAGGAGAAAAGGATACAAAATTTTAGTGTTGGTGAAACACTTGAAAATCTTCCAATTTCAAGACATGCATTTTATGGGGATAGGCCCTGAAGGTGGGCGATGTAGACAAGTACAGAAGAAAACAACGTTTGTGACAAACAAAATTTTTTACATCATCCATTTTGAAAACGACACTAAGACGAATTTCTTGAAGAGTCAGAATGGGTGGTGGAGAAAAGAAACGAGAATTATTGGTATAGCACTTCAAATAAGGTGTCAATTTTAAAATATAATACAACAATTTAAAGCTCCGTGGTTACTTTATTTACCACCAGGCTTAACTTTCGAAAATTCTACTTCCTCCCACAAAGTATACTTCCGTGATTTTTATGGTTTTCACAACAAACAGCGAAGTTTTGCCTACACAACATTAACTGATTGGGTTTTGCACCGAAGAATGAATGTATTTATTTTGCGGTACGGACTTAATTTTTATATGTAATTCAGGTTAATACCGTCTTTAAACACGTAATATAGATGTTGCAGTTAGTGGTCAACTTCTCATCATGGAGTAAAAAACATGTTCCAGTGTCACTGCTAGCACTTCTGTTTGCCCCTTTCAGTATCACTCCACAAGTGCTCCACAATCGTCTTTCTCTTAATACAACTCTCACCAGGCAAGCCTGTAAAGCCTGGGAACTTTAAAATAAGGGAAAGTTCTTTAGGATATCTGGGAGCATTTCACAGAAAATTACTTTCTCGTTTTTCTCCTTTAAACCATTAAAATGAAGAGGGAGACGGAGTAAGAATTAAAATCTTATCTTTTTTAATGGCGGGATATTTTATTGGCGTTGATAGACCTTCAAATGCTGTTTTCTCAATGTTGTTTGCTTTTTACGGTAATATCAAAATATATATATATTTGTATAGATGGAGAAAGAAAATATTGATAGTAAGTACCAGTTACCCGTTTCTCAGTTTTAACAACATTATATCTACTACATCACTTTTCGTTATCGTCTAATGGAAACAATGGTTTGGTTACTTTAGAGATATCAAAGAAATCCATGAAAAGCCAATCAAGATATCAAATATCTGGCCTTAAATTCAAACCCGGAACATTAGGAGAACGAATAAGCACTGACGACCAATGTACTGCGACGTACGGTATAGGAAGGAAACCGTCACTAATGTCCTGTAACACAGCGACAAATGAACGCGGAGAAAGAGCCGTTCACATTTTGAAATACTTTGCGGTGGGACAGTGAAAACAAGAACCGTTGGTCACTTCGTTGTTTTTGTAGACTTTATCAACATCGGGCAGTAATGAGGAGAGCACTGCCACCGAAGCATGAACTAACCACGAAGACAAATACTGTTTATGGTCACGGGGACTTGGATACGCTCCACTGAGCGACACAGTGCTTTGCTCTTAACAGCACCATAGCATGCTGTGTGTATCTGACGCAGACCGTAAGATGCATCAGACGTCTTGCATTCCAAAATCACGTTTAACATACTTCTTCAAGACATTTTAGCTATATTTGCCATAACTCAAAAAAGGAAAACCACATATATTATCTGAAATAATAGACTTTATGGAGTAGGCCTAACGCCCCTTCTTAAAAGTGTAAACACGACGTTACGGAGACAAGATGTGTACCCCTGCCCAGGCTGAAACAAGACGATGTTAGCGGTGGGAGTTTTGGTATTATTAATTAATGTCATGTTTGATTGTAATTAGGTATGTGGGGTTGGGGATTTTATTTTGGTTGACAACATTTAATTTAGTTTTCTCTCCGTTAGAAGTCTCAAGAGTACATGAAAGTTTTCATGACGAAAATCTTTTCGTTATCTCCTGCGCAATTTGTAAATTTATGGTGCCGAATGAAAGTAGCACGGTTTGCTCAGGGGTTGACATTAGCTTTATCTATGAGGCTAAACTCAGTAGGTTGTAACCTTTTTGCTCGTTCGTATTAATTGATTACAAGTAGTTCGTATTATATTGTAATTAGAAAGTAACTCGTATTATGTTGTAATTTTTATATTTTAGTGACTTTTAAATTGCGGTGTTAATCTCCCCCGACGTTGGCGTAAGTGACGCCGAAACATATAAGATCAATATAAGAATATATTTTTGTGTGTCATATGCGCATATTTTGGTGTAATGAATGAATATTTCAAATCCCGAGAACTTTATAGGGATTGAAGTTCATTGCTTGTCCATAATAATATACTATTACAGGACCATAATAATAATAATAATAATAATAATAATAATACGCTACTATTGGACCCCATCCTGAGAAACTTTAACCTTCTGATACCCGGAATTCAATTCTCGGTGCAATCTGCAGAACACCAGAATTTAATTCAAATGAATTAATATTTTCTGCCAACTCTTACACACCAAACAGCCAAATCCCAAGAGTGACCAAAATTGGTCGACGCATTTGCATCTCATTTGGAAACTCGACCACCCACCCTGCGATGCAACATGTACGTCGTTCGGTGTCAACAGTTTGAACAAAGTCGGCAATCTCACATTGCATTTTTTTTAATTCTTTTAGTATTATAGTTCTCTCTCATTTAGATCCCTCAAGTGATATCTTCACTTCAGATTTTCAGATAAATCTTCTTGTATTTTACTAGCCTTTTAGTTTTTCGTTACTTTATGTCTATCACTAAGAAAAGTCTAGTCGGACGAGCAAAAAAATTAATTAGTAAGAATTCAAACTTGAGTTTTGACATAAGTCGTTATTTAACAGTCCACAAACAGGCTGCTTGGTTATTTAATCCTTCTTAACAACTAGCGCTTATGAAGCTATCATTCAAAGACATATTTAGAAATTCTTTCTGGAAACTAATTTCCCAGACATAAATGTAACAACGCAATGGTGAGAGCAGTTTCCGCATGGACTCACTCAAAGCGATCTGATTAACTCTTGTTACAGTTATAGTTAAAGGGAAGTACAGTAGTGACATCCGGAAAAAGTAACTTCATCGATCAGAAGTTCATCCCGTTCCGGTAATTAAGTGCTTTGTTACTGGAATCAGGTATTTCGACTACGTCACTGCTCTTGATTTCGACGACACGTAGTGGAATTCGTGAAAGCGCAGCCATCCAGCATAATTCTAGTCGCCTCCTCGAATATTTGAATGAGCACCAACACACATAGTTTTACATTAGAGTGTGACAAATTAACGTCCCAAGAGTAACCTTGATTGTATGGAACGATTTAGTTCGTACCGCTAAGTAGGCACACTCCTCAGTTACAACAAGAGAGGCAATTTACGTATAAGTTAACAGTTGGTTGCTTTCGCCTAACTATTGTTGCCCTGGAAAAGTAGTAATATTACATATTCTGATTGTGTGTTTTAGCCTTAGCTAACCAGCATGCAATCCACATGCGCCATACTGTCATATGTGGCCTGTATGTTTCTACCTAATTTTTCCACATTATCTCATAAACGGTAGGATTTTCGACAAAAAAGTTTCGAATATAAAATATGTTTTGATTGTCTCCACAACTTATATCTGAAGTATTTCTCATTCTGATAGAATTCAGTGAGATATTATCAAAAATGTATATTAGTCTTTGTGTACAGTACCGTTATTCTTGACAGACTTTAATGAAACTTGAATGTTTCGACAGATTTTCAAAAAATTCTTAAATATCAAATTTCATTAATATAGTCCAGTGATATCGGAGCTGTTCCATACGGACAGACAGAAGAACCGACAGATATAAAGAATCTAATAGTCGCTTTTCGCAATTCTGCGAACGCGCCTAAAAACCGCTCGCCTAGTACTGCATAGGGAAATAAAAGCTGTTCTGATATGCCACGTAAGTGTACTATGTGAGCATAACGTAGAACTTTCATGGTAAATACGGTGGTACACAAGATAAACTTTGAGCTTTAAATGGTTCATATTAAACCGTACGTGTATCCATACTTTCTCGTCATCAGTCATTAATCTTTATGCCGAAGCGAATGCTTTGAAATGTCTAGTTTTCAGGTACATTACCACTTAATATTAGACGCTCTGGATATTTCTTGTAAGACAGATTTACTTCACATTATGTCCTCATCGTACCGTACAACAAATTCAAGTCTTTCACTAACAGACGTATCACACATCAAGATGCTTGTGCGTGGCACTAACATCTGTTTCAGAACCATTCTGAGAGAACATGTCAACATCCTCGTAAGTTTCGATTGTTTCATCGAGCCTGTAGATTGTAGGCGGTTATGTTTTTGTAGATCACTTAGATATGAAAGAATATGAAATTGCAAGTACTTTTTATGAAGTGTAGAAATTATGGGGCAGAATTGCATACCTGCCTTTTGCTAGTATCATTTCTAAAACTGCGAAAAGAATTTTCATTTATCAGTATAATTTCTACTTTACATGACGCCCCAATAAAATTCCACAGTAACATCGCTATAGAATGTGTTTCCAACAGGAACTAAAAAAAAAAACGGCCAGTGTACAACTTTGGCATTTCGTATTGCACTATGCAGGGATTATATTTAAAGTATTATGTAGAAAGGTAAAAGTGACCTTCTCCCTGTAACATGTCACGAAGTCTCAGAGGGGGAGTAGAGTTAAGGCTCTAACCTCTCTTTAAACTCAGCAATGAAAATGCCTATGCAGGCACAGAGAAAAAGTGGAAGCACAGCTCCAACCCTTTCGCAAACCGGCACTAGAATGGGGTGGGTAGTCAGCATCACGCTACGGCCTCTTTACCCCTAGAAGGAGCCAGTAACCATTATGAAGGGGGGCGGGTGGGTCTCGGGTCCGTTGTGGATGACCAGAAATTCTCGCCGTCACCGGGTTTCAAGTCCCGGACCGGTCAGCCCGTGGCGAGACGTTATATCATCTAAGCTATTCCGGCCATCTACAAGAACAGGTGGAGTCATAGCTACAGCCATTCGCCACGTCGCACTAAAAGAAGGTGTATTGTCAGCATCAAGTTCCGGCCTCCTTAACCCCGAGAAAGATCCGTTAATTATTGTAGAGGAGGCTGGGTTGGTCTCGGGACTGTTACTTTGGCAGGGAAAATCTCGCGTTTTTACTGCATATTTTTCACGCTTTCTAGAATGATGCTTCATCAGACATTTGTTAACTACAAAAAATAAGAGGGGAAATCATGAAATTAACCTCTACAAATCAACAGTTTATTAAATCATGGCTACCATCTGCACAAATTCATGCACGAAAATTGGAAACTCAGTGGTCTTCAGGCTCACTAAAACCTCTTAGTCATACCAAGCAAAAGATGGACAATTCAGCATCCCGTCTTCTCAGATTTTCTGTTTTTCTTTCAAGGGCAATTATTCAGAGCGCATGCATCTAATTACCTTCTCCGACAGATAGTTATAAAGAATGATGCAGAAGAATGCAGAGCACCATCCAATCTGCGCCATTTCCGCGGAGCAAGAGGAGTGGAGGAAGAGAAAGCGGTCAGCATCAGGCACCGGACTACTACAGTTCAATAATCAAGGCATGCCGAATCGCAGGCAGCAAGACCAATCATGTTTCTTCACACCACTCCAGCATTAGCATATAAACCTACAGTCGTGAATCCGACAGATTGGACCTCGAGTAGACCTGGAAACTAGAAATCCTTGCAACAAGCTGTTATGATACTCCACCGCAGACAACTAATTGAGTAACCCTGGAAACACCGCTGTACCCTTCTAAAAAATGCCAGCTCAGTCCACAACGCAATGTAATATGGCGTGTTTCTTTAGGTCGTCCAGTCCAGATTTCTTCCTTTCTTCTTTTTCTACTATCGATTTTTCGTTATTTTCTTCGTGCTCTTTCTCTGTTTCCGCCTTTATTTATATACCTGTTATTTTTCCCATCTCTGTTTCTTGCTTTCTTCCCTAATTTACTTTCTATCGTCTCGTTAATTGTTTTTTACTTTGCTTCTTCTTTAATATATTCTTTATTTTGGGTTTTCTTCCTCCCTTTCCATTGTTTTTCCTACTATTTGTCTTCTCCTTTTAAGTTCTCTTCCTTTCTTCTGTATTTGGTTTTGCAATATTGTACAAAAATTCAAGGCTACTATTTTAGTTTTCGCGAAAAGAAGCCACATAGTAAAATGCGAGCGACATAAAATTTGGGCTCATTAAATGTCACATTGTGTCCAAAATCATACTCTCAAAACCTCAACTATTATAAAATATATGAACACAGATTTTTACTAAAACCGTATCTCGTAACATGTCGACAGTCGATAGAATTAGTAAGGATCTTCAAGGCTGTTAAATTACTGGTTCATTCAGAACGAAATTTACGCTCGCGCGTGCGCGTGTAATGAAGGTAAATGTCATGTTTTTTGTCTTAAATATTAACTTCATTTCCACGATTCAGTCAATATCTCACACACCAATCAATCAGGACTAAAGTTTGAGGCGATTTTTTATTGCCTTTGTTACGATTGTAAAAACACAATCGAACATCGTATTGAAATTTACTTAAAGAAAGGACAAAGACTTCAGAGCCCAATTCGCATAAATGTTTGTTTCTGTCTCTCGACACAATAAAAGCCCTTGCTCTACCAAGTGCTCTCATATTAACATAATAAATACAGTCGAACTCAGTTATAACGACACAGATTTACACCACCTCGCCTACAGAGTCAGAAATTCTGTGGTACCGACTAATTTGTCACCGTTAACCATAACATTATACTCCTCTGTTAAAAAGACACTCGTCTGTAACGAAAAAAAAATCCATTTCCATGACGTTTTGAGAGTTCGACTGTAAAATTAAGGACTAAAGCCACGTACTCTATCAAGCAAATGCGTGAGACAGAAAACTAAGTGTCTTCCATTGGTCATTTCTCTGATGCTGACAGATTTCAAACTACAGCCTCAGCGCACTCGGAGAAACGTGATGGTGTAATCTGTCACACGATGAGATGTTCTGGTACGCTAACAACTTTCGTTTCCCTCCACCCAAATTCAAGCTATTAAAAAGCAGATGCGACAAGTGGAGAAACACCATCGAAACGAGTTCCTACCACGGTTAATAGCTTTTACTGCAGTAGGAACCAGCTAGTTCGCAAGAGATATGCGTTGACAAAACCATCCAGACGTAATTCTGGATTAAATTTTTCACAGTCATAGTGTCACTTCAAACTTCAGTATCTCTTATTTTCTATACGAACTATGTGAAGAAAACTTATAGTACATTTAACAGCGCAAATTTTTGATGAAATTGAGATTCATTTTGATTTCGTTGGAAGGGTTCTACCCGAAATTTGTTGCGGAATTTCACACACAAATTTGTCAGTCGGGATAGAATATGAAATTATGGAACGCAAAATTTATGGTTATCATCGTATTGCAGCGATGTGTGAAGACAGGGACACCGGCTGGAAACGGGGCATGATGGACAATACAAGATATGGCTACAAACAGGCAGCGCCTAATTATCATATTTCATCATCCGTTTGTCTTCAGCAAAGGAAGCTTCCAACTTTTTTTCTGACAAAGATACTTATACTGCTGTTAATACCATTAATCACGACAGGTACCTCAACTGTGTTTTCACACATCCATAAAAAAATTGCCCTACGGCTGCACATACGAGGAAGAGGAGATAGAAAGGCGGGAGAAAAGTTACAAAGTTACTATCGCACAACCGACAGCAACTAGGAGACATTAATTCACACGGCATTCAACTTAACGGAGTATAAATTGCGTAAAAGTAAATACAGGGATTCTGAGACCACCAAAGCTTAAAAATCAAAGTGAGTATCATCTGCGTGTTGCTAGACGACATCTAAATCAACTTTCAAACTCGTCTTTCCTTTAAAATCAGCTGTGGCGCCAAATTTAATGTCCCAGAAAGGCAGCAATTATGGAGAAAACTTTCTGCAGAATGAACAATACCGGTAATAAAAATAGTAATCATAATAATGGCAGTAGTATTATTAATAACAATAACAAAAACGATACCATGAAAATTGGATTCAAGAAGCACTACACGGCTGTCACCCATCTGTTCTTAACCAGCAGAAAGCCGATGGATAAACATTGAACATTTGCTTCTCTCACGCAAATCTGTTCGGTAAAAATGGCGGATTTATGATCACAATTCTGGACCAGGCGGTCAATATTCTGAATTATCTGAATTATCGCAAACATATTGTAGAAGAACCGGCCATTAAAAGCATGTGTACAAAACGTAATGAAACGTTGCAAACGTTACAACACATTGCTGCAGGACGTCAGGTTCAAGGCCGAGGGAATATCTCTGGAGGCAAGATCAGTTAGAAAGGATTGCCAACCAAAAGACTGCCACTAGGTACAACCTTACTGAGGATGATTGAACATGCTACAAATACATTCCCGCCAACGTTATAGCAAGCGATGACACTGAGGAGCAAATTTCAACTTTTTGTTTTGCCCCTGGATGAAAATAGGTGAATCTTTATAATTTGGGCACGCTGAATCCAAATCTCAAAATTAAAATATGCTACCACCTAAAGTTTTTCTGGAACTTCATTTCGTTTTTTTTTTTTTTTTTTTTGTTTTTTCACCGATTTTTTTTTTATTTTTTTGGAACTTTAAATTTTTTAAAAGTCCGTGGGTTTATTATTTTTTTTTTTTTTTTAAAT
>Ga0123355_10015655_pt1 | contig 11924 bp, 13 predicted proteins | sample TergutEmb28metaG_3_FD_89872 | JGI IMG/M metagenome (GOLD analysis project Ga0123355, IMG submission 89872) | Embiratermes neotenicus P1 segment gut microbial communities from Petit-Saut dam, French Guiana - Emb289 P1 | ecosystem: Host-associated > Arthropoda: Insects > Digestive system > Gut ... | reverse complement strand
TTACACTATGGGGGCCCCCCCATGGCTCCGGCGGGGGGTCCCCCGCTTCGTACCGGGGGGGGTCGCGTAGAATCGCAGGGCAGGCCGTGTGGGGTTTGTGGGGGACAGGGTGGGACTGGGACAGTTTTTTTTTTTTTTGGAGTACTTCGGTTTTCTCCCGTCAGCATCATTCCACCTACGCTCAATGCCCATTCATTGATCTACCAACGACGCTATATAATCCCAAATAGCTGCGTCTTTATATAACAGTATACATCACAGCTCTGTAGGGATGTTTTAAGTCACAGTCTAATAGAATAGGTATGCCGTGACACAGAAAAGTTATGGAAAGATAGCTGCCTTTGCACTAAGACATTTACTTGATAGACACCATGCAGTCAGTAGTGCTGCTGTCTTGAGGTATGCTAGGAACTTCAAGCAACATCGACTGAGCATATTGGTCTCTGTAAAATGGTAAAGCTGTTCCTGTCCACGCCATGAAAGCATACAACGGGGGTAGAAGTATCGCTGTACCCATTCTTAACTTCGGTTCTAAATGGAGGTGAGTGGTGAACTTCACGCACCGTCCGCGTTACACCCGGGAAAGAACCCGGGCACCCATTAAATAGCAAGGTGGCAGGGCCCCAGATAGACACCTTTAAAAAACTGAAAAACATATCACTACAATTTGGTCTAATAGTAAATGAGAACAAAGCGAAGTATATGAAGTGTACAAGGACAGAAACCCAGCTAGATTAATTAATGCTGGACAACGTGCGCATTGATCAGGTTAGATCATTCAGCTATCTTGGTACTGTTGTGAATGTGAATAACACTCTGGAAGAAGAAATTAGAGAAGGAATTGCTAAAGGGAATAAAGCATTCTGTGCAAATAAAACTCTTTTTAAAAGTAACTTGGAGTCCAGGAAATCCAAATTAAAGTTATATTGGTCAGTAATTAGACCAACTGTAGTTTATGGCTGTAAAACATGGGTCGTTAAAGAAAGTATTATACAAAAACTCTCTGTGTTTGAGGGGAAAATATTAAGGAAAATATTTGGGCCAACTAAGGAAGCCAACGGTATTTGGAGAGTTAAAACAAACAAGGAGTTGGATGAATTAATAAACACCGTAACACATTAAATTATGTTAAAGCGCAAAGACTGAGTTGGTTTGGACACATAAATAGAATGCCCGAAACTAGCATAGTAAAAAGAATACACGAATGGAAACCATTCACAGGAAGACCAGTAGGAAGACCCAAGTCTCAATTATAAGATATCAGGAATGATCCGAAAAAGATGAAGCTTAAGAAGTGGGCAGAACAAGTCCAGGATCGCCTTAAATGGAAGGATATTGTTGAGAAGGCCAAGACTCTATCAGAGTTGTAGCGCCATAGAAGAAGAAGAAGGAGAAGGAGACAGGGCCCCAGAACGGATCTGGACGATTTTGGGGAACATTCGTACATAGACTTTTACGTACAGCAAACCTTCCCCGTTCCCGGCGGTTACGTTCTGGAAGAATCACGCGACCGGTAAAACCGCGATGTGTTAATACCTTATGGGAAAAAAATGGTGTTAGGGGAGCCAAAGTTACAGGAAACATGATAATAAGTAAATCGGTAGTTAATGACGAAAACTGTGTGTTGGTGCATACTGGAATGACGTCAGTATTCTCTACTGAAAGTTGTGAGGTAGACGGAACAACTAGTGCGACGGAGTGGAATCTTCGATTGTTTTCCTTATTATGTATATCGTTATACAGACCTCCTTGTATGGTACTGTGACATGCTTAAACTTATGGCACCTGTCCATGAATTGGTCGACCTGAAAGGAATGATAGACATGGTCATCTGCCATCTGGAGGCCTTCCTGCACATCACTGGTAGTCGGCTTAGGCTTCTCCAAGTAGTATCAGTCTTTCTCATCATCTTGATCACTGAGCGGCGTTAATTTTTCAAGGATTTCTTCCTTTAACTCAGCAGCATGAGAGTCGAGAAGGTCATGGTTGCCACCCTTCGCCCAATTTACGAACTGTACGGCCGAACACGAGGATGTTACTTCTTTCGGTCTGCTGCTAGGGGAATTGCTTCAGGCCAAAGCTTACTCCAGCATCAATCCAGATCCCTGGACTTCACCCCGTCCATGACCTATTTACTAAGCAGTCGGCTATGCTGTATAATTTCCAGCATTTTCTGTCACTAACAAAGGTCTCCTCCTCACTTGCAACCAATACCGCGGATATAATGGCGGTTTTTTGTAATGTGAATGTTGTGGTGAGACTGGTCGAACGGCTGATGGAATGAGGTGATGGTGTTGGACAGGTACTGAACTTGGGTATTTGAATTGGTGTGACCAAGATCTTGCGGATTCTTTGGGGAGTTGTCCCAAAAGGAGGGCTTTTAACCCTAGCTTCTTGGATTTTATAGTCTTCAAGCCATCTTTTACTGGCGTGGCATTCTTCCTCACCACAGCTCACCGCAAATAAGCTGTACTGTGATGCGCGAACCCCGAATCAGGAGGGTCTGCTGTGGATGGATTTATCTATTGAACACTACTTTATATGGGTGTGTATATTCAGGAAGATGGAGTCGTTGAGATGAGTCAGTCAGTGAAGCATATTTATAGTTTCAGAGCTAACTTAAATGTCAACATAAACGTCATCACTTTTAGTCTGGTCAAGTGTCTCGCCAGGCTTAGCTCCTACTGCACACAAGTTGCGACAGTCACGTGCTGCCAGATCAGGTCTGCCAAAGTTAATGTATATTGTTAGAATGGTGTTTGACATAGTCAGTTGTGGTTTTTGTTAATCCCGGATTAGGTATAATTTTACTGGTCACGGCTTTTGATTTTGTGTTTACGCAGTTCCACGCCAAATATTTTGCGGGTGTTCAAATCGTGCAGAACGAGAGAGACGGTACGTGTGTAACGTGTGAGGGAGAGGTGAATACAAGGTTTTGGTGGGAAACTTGAGGGAAAGTAACCAGTTTGAAGACCTAGGCCTAGATAGTATAATATTAAAGTGGTTCTTCACGAGCCTGAATGTGATGGCGTGGGCACAGGGTTGCTGTGGCTGATGATAAGTACAAGTGGTAGGCTGTTGTGAACACCGTGATGAACCTTCGGGTTCCATAAATTGCGGGATTTTCTTCACTCCTTGAGGAAATATTGCCGTATTTTGATATCTCGAATGTTAATTTGAAAGATTCTGTTTTCGAAAATATGTACGTGCCTGTATAATCAGGCGGCTCGTAGGTTTTGATGACGAAACGAAAATAAATCTGACAAAATTTATTTCTTACAGACATTTATTTTCATTCCTTTTGGCGCTTTTCGTGTGTTAAATTAACTACCACAACACTGTAAATGCTACGAGGAGGAAGTTCCGTTGATTACCTTGCATAGATATTCTGAAGAACAGAATCTATAAATGTTAGTTGATGTTAAAACTCCTGGTACCTCTTTACAATTTGTGCTAATAGTTAGTGGAATTTCAGCACTGTAAATACAGCAGTGCATGGTGCCGATTTTCTGTTGGAAGTCGGAAGAGAAAGGGTTAACAGATGTCCTGGGAAGCATCTTTATATATATTTGACGGCAGTCTTTACGTCTGATGCGCGTTATTTGGGGCGTACACCCTTTCCTACACAACAGTGCAGCATAGGGGTAGATAAGTGATCGGAAGCCCCTACCCCCCACCCCCTCCCTTCACCCAACCGACTCGATGATTGCCGCCACCAAATTACTGGCTAAGTTACTCTCAGATCGCATAATAAGAAAACAGCGTACTGCCTTCTGGCAGAAGAATCAGATGCAGTCCGAGAAAACCGACGACAAATTTTAGCATTTTGGACTTTCGGAGGGTCCCTGCCACGTGCCGCTGGTTTAGCGAGGCACCGGTAAAAACATTGCCGGATTAGTGGTTGCATTATTTTTGTGTTCACAACACAGCCTAAGTAACGTTTTCCTTGCGACCCAAACAGTATCGGTACGTACTCAGCAACCCAGCAGATGGCCGTAGATTTCAGCATAATATTAAAAAGTGTTCGGAATTCATACTCAAATTGTAGGCCTCAGCATCGCCACCCTGGTTTGGTTTACGAGCGTAGGTATAAAGGCATATGTAAGGGCACAGCTGTCAGCTATTAAACCTTGTGCAGCGCGTAGTTGTTACTTCTGTGTAAGAACCCAAACAAATAGAATGCATTCAGGATGATAGCTCATCGCGTTACCATTTCAGTGAATTTCACGCTACCGAAACCTGTGATGGAATTCACACTATTGCAGACAACAGTAGGTAATTGCTGTTTGGAAAATGAATGTTTTAGCGTCAGCTTTTACGTTTTCGTGTAAAGACAAACTGTTCAAAGTAATGTCTACCAAAAGAAAAGGAGATGTAGCATTATTTTGCAAAGTTTAACATCTCATGAAGGCACAGAGGGACAACGGACATATAATTGTACCCTGCTGAACCTTGGCGCTAGATGGGGTGGGTGGTAGTACACGCCTCGGTCGCTGTACCCCCGGGAAAGAGACCCGGTACGCATTGTACAGAAGGTTGGGTGGGCCTCGGGAACGGTCTGGACCGGCGTGGAGAAGATTGAAACTCTTGCCTTCACTGTAGTTCGAACCCCGAGCCGTTGAGCGTGTAGTCAGTTGCTATTCTGTCTGTTCGACTAGAAATTTCTGTCTTAGGGAAATTGTAATGATGCGTGATTTCAGGCTTCCGCCGCGAAGTACATGAGAACTGCGCTCTTATGCGTCACACATGTGTGTCTCATATGATTATTACACCCTCTGTTCCTCGAATCGCATTAACTGGTTGGTCTATTAACGGAGACGCACGGTGTATTTCTTCGATGTAGCACCGGAATAATTAAGCCGTATTTACATGGATTTGTGGCTTCTGAAGGCGAGAGATGTAGATTAGATTCTGTAGTCACTTGCCTTTAGCGAATGTTCTCTAAGAACTTGAGGGTTGACGGCTTGTAGACGTTTGCTGGCGACGTTGCGACGTGCCTTGCAGCGACGCTGTTGACTTGGCTTTCCTTTTGAAATGACTGAGAATCCGCAGCTGGATGATCTTAATAGTCACGTGCTTCTCAGAGCTTAGGTTTCTATCGTGTGTTGCCTGACAGGAAGGTGAGTGGGGGTTAGAGGGGGGCTGGGAAGAGAAAGGAAGAAAATGGAAACGAGGGGAAATGGTAGAAAGAGGTGAGGTTGCTGCCGCGCAATGTTAAAGTGTGTCATAACCATTCAGTTGTGAGACAGTGTGTTGTGATGTCGGGTTGGGTTGCGGAGATGTGCCGAGACACTCATGAGTGTTACGATGGTGCTTACAAAGGAAAAGACTCCGAAGCTGAGATCGCTTCTGTTTGTGGTAGGTATCATTTGCCTTCGTCCACGTGCGTGTCTTCGTGCTGGTGCTTGCAGTGCTCGCTCGGTGTTTAGTGGTTGATAGTTTATCAGTCCATCGATAGGAGCAACCATTTTAAAAGACACATTCTTGTAATACGTAATTTCTTCGTTGATATTATTTAACACCTTGCCGATTGCAGTCGTTGTATAGGGTAGATTGAGGTCAAGAAGTACTGGTAAGGTGTGGATTTGTGAGGAATCTGCCAAGATTTGCTTTAGTGTATCGTCCCAATATTTTCCTGGAGAGATATCAGAAACCGCTTAGACACGAGCGATGTTGTGTATCCGGATAAAAGACACGAGTACACATGGCATTTCATAAGTTTTAGGACTGATTTTTTTTAAATAACAGAACTAGAGCGATCTATCGGCCAACGCACCAAATACTATTAACCAACATCCGTTCACACACCGAGTTTCGTTTGTTTATCTTCGACAGTGTACGAGTTGTAACTTGTCTTGTGAAGTCGCTTTCTTTATACGTCATAAACGGAAATGAACGGAGAGTTGCCATAAAAGTATGTTTCAAAGCCGGTCTTTGACCCAAAAGAATGTTAACAACCCCTTATCACCCCCAGTACTCTCCAGATTTATCTCCGCCAGACTATTTTCTGTTCCCCAAGTTGAAAATGAAGTTAAAAGGACTCCACTTTGCGGATGTTGCTGACATTCAAGAAGACGTAACTGATGAATTAAGAAGGTCCAAAAAGAGGAATTTCGGCAGCTTTTCAGAAACTGTACGACCGCGCAAGAGCCTGTTTGTGTATTCCAGTGGAGCTTATTTTGAATTTTAAAAAAAGGTATATATACGTATGTTCCTCATGTGTCCTCGATTTTTAACATAATCAGTCCTAAAACTTTTGGACCGCACTGTGTGTGCTATCAACAACATTTCCAAGAGCATTTTCCATTATCACCTGTACGTTTTTGTGAATGTTGGTGATATTACTGTTGTTACACCATTGTCAGCAATTTGTGTGTTACGAATAAAAGACGTTCGGCGTTGAACTTGGATCTGAGTTGTGTTTAATTTAACGCTACAGGTTTCTTCCGGTGTTATCAGAAGGGCATTGAATGCTGGTGATACTCTTGACGCGGGGAACAAACAGCGCATTTTGTTGAGGGTTTAATGCAGAAAGCCTCGGCCGATGTAAAGCCGCTGCCATGGAGGTTCAGGGTTTTTTTTTTCCCCCCTGCTTGACCGATAAGCACCTGCCTAAGGCTCGCCCCACGCTCTGCTAGCGTTGCGTCCAAAACCGCGTCTCGGGGAGGTTTAACAGTCGATGACGAGAGCTAGACAAACGATTGCAGTGACAAAAAAGTGAGTCTAGTAAAAAATAAATAGAGCGTCGGGCCGGCGCTTATCGGTCAAGTAGGAAAATAACATCCTGTGCCGTGCACGTCTCGTACGGCCTCCGCTGTATGAAGGAACAGCAGTACAAAGTCCTTGGAGTGTCGCCAAAATGTGTTCATCTAATGTTTTCGCTATTGGCAGAGGGACCGAGATGCACGCACATACAGTGCAGCAGCTAAAATTGTACTTTTATGTATTTTGAACGCGTTTTCTTTTTAGATACGAGACTGCATGGTCGGAAGTATTTGTGGAATGTAATTTCCTCCTCATTTTTAAGTGTTCCTGTGTTTGTAAACATACACTGCGGAAGGATGTTTTAGCCATGTTTATATCATGAGTTTGTTGCGCCTTCTGATGACGAGACATGAATGTGTGGATCTTTTCTGCGATTACTATCAGTATTGCTGAACGTTTTCCATTCTACCTGAGTTCTTATTCGTCTGGTTTCAGTAAAGCGTCTCGTACTGTTTTCATTGACTAAATTTTTATCTCATATGTTTTGTTCATTGTAAACGCCAGAGACCGACAGTTTCTCATTTTAAAACAAATTGTATTTATTCTGTGCTCAAAAAGTTCGTGAAGACATGTTTTAGGCCCTTTCTGCACGTTTGGCAATACACGAAATACGGATCGTTCGAACTCTCTCTTCCCTTAGTACCGCATCGTGGCGGGAGCCTTATCGCCTACGAAATCGGCATATGCCTGGAATTTAATCCATTTTTCTCATGCAGATCAGCTTAACGTACCTTATAGAAGAGAGTCGGAAGAGCCGACCTCCACTTGTTAAGCATGTCTCGCTGCTTCTGGAAATACTTCTCGACACACGACAGCGCTTATTTTTTTAATATTGGCAGTGCCTCTTTAAATACTGTCTTCTCATTTATTTCTAGGAACGAGGATTGCTGTGTTTTTTCTCTTGTCTTAGTTCCCCAAGTAATGATGTCAGGATTGATTTAACGTAACTGTCGGAATTAGTTTCTTCGAAAGGCGCGGATCTTACTATTTCATATGCAGCCGCTGAACCGTATGGCAGTGTAACTCCACAAACTGCATGGGAATTTTCGTAACATGATCTGTTACTTTTCCTGTTTGGGTTCCTACCTGTGTTGTAAAACATGCATCTCCGAGGAAAAAAATACCACTAGGTATTTTCTTTGTCTGAAGACGGAAGAAGAGCCAGCATACGAAACGTCGTATTTTTTTTTTAATTTGGACGATGGACACCAGAAAAGTGGACTTGCCGGTCCCAGTGGCCGCGAGGTCTAAGGCGTAGGGCCGCTCGCCTGCTGAGATTGAGAGTTTGAATCCCACCGGAGACATAGATGGTTTTCTGTTGAAAGTGTTATTTGTTGTTAGGTAGAGGTCTCTGCGACGAGCCGATCACTCGTCCAGAGGAGTCCTACCAGCTGTGGTGCGTCGTTGTGTGTGACCTAGAAACCTCTTGGATGAGGAGGTCATAACCCAATGGGGGGCTGTCGCATCAAAAACAGAGAAGTGGACTTAATTTAAGGAAGAAAGTAGAATTAGACCGTACCTATGTATGGTGCTGAGATTTGGACACTTCGGAGAGCAGATCGTAAATACGTGGATATTTTCGAAATGTTGTGCTGGAGAAGGATGGAGAAGATCAGCTGGACCGAGCTGTGAGAAATGAGAAGTATTATGTAGAATAAAGGAGGAGAGGAATATCCTACACAAAAGTACAAAAAGATAAGGCTAACTGGATTGGTCATAACGCCTTTAGGAACTGCCTTCTAAAACACGTTATTGAAGGTAAGATGGAAGACGAGGAAAAGGACGTAAGCAGCTACTGGATAAACTGAAGGAAAAGGGAGGATACTGGAAATTGAAAGAGGATGTACTAAATCACACGCTGTGGATTAATCGATATGGAAAGGGTTATGGGCCTGTCGTAAGACAGGCTACAGAAGGAATGAATACGTTCTTCACAAAAGTGTTGCAGATGAGAGCTCTGTGTTCAGTAGTAAAGGGGCATATTATCCAAATGCAGAAACAACCTGCTGTCTGGGAATGATAACACTACTTAGCGGCCGTATCACGTAGCAGTGCAGTTAAGATGTAATACTGATATTGGATCAAACCACGTTCCCTACGTTAGGTGCAAAGATCGGTGACATTTGGTGTATCTCACGCTCCCTGGTGGTGGTGTACCCCGCAGTTCAGAACTGCTGTTGTTGACCAGTCTCACTAGCGTCTGTGGTGACCAACGAATACGTAATCAACTACTGAAAGTAGCAGCATGTCATAACATTACTTACCGTCGTCCGTACGTTGCTGTGTTTGTTGTAATGGTGTGGGTTGTATGGATTGCCCGATCGTAACTGGATGCTTTCGGGTTAGGGTGCGGACTGATCATTGTTTTGTTATTCTTTCCAGCATAGCATTAGTGCTTCGCCGTTATTTTAAGGGTCGTGTGCACGCTGTGTACATGCAATATACAACTACGAGTGACGTAGTTATTTGAGTACGAAGAGTATAAAATTAGTGGTTTGACGCGCAATTTAATACACGTGTTGTTACACGTCCCGGGAAACCAGAGATCCATGTAACGTTAACAGGAATCCATGGTGATTCAGGTCCCTGGATGGTCCGGTCACTTTCGAACCGAAAGTAAATCGGTCCTCTCTGGGTGATTCGGTCATTGGTCCGAATTACTCCGGAGGAATCCTGAAAGAACCCGTAGGTGAGTCTTAAATAGGTAGCCAGTCAGTGCGTACGTAGTGTCATGTATGGCGTTTAACGCTTTAAAGAGCTACGTTTCAGTTTGCTTTGAGTGATGATTTGTGTGTGTGTGTGTGTGTGCGTGCGTGTGTGTGTGTTGCCTGTAGCTTGGAGTTGCCCTTGGTGGCCCGGATTGCTGGGACATCACCCCCCCTCCCCTTCATAGACCAGATGCTGATGATTGTGGTATCGCATTTTCATAGGTAAAACGTCGCACTATCTTATCTTCATTCGGTTATCTTGGTAGCGGCGCTGTTCGGTTCGCTGTGCTCTTTCAATTCGACTGCACTGTTGATTTGTTGTCTTGGCGATCTTGTATGTGTGTGTATGTGTATGTTGAAAGGCTCTGATCCGTGAGGTGTTGTGACAAGAACAGCGCTGTGTGTCTTCTGCCTCGTTGTAATGTAAAGTGCTCATGGGAATAACAAGGGGGCGTAAAGAGTTAGAAGATGGCTTGTCTGTGTGGTTCCGAAGAGGTAGGAATGATGTGGTTGTATTGTAATTGGTTTCTCGGTTTACCCGAATTCTTTTACAGCTCCAGTGTCTCTTCTTTCTGTTATGAGTAAGCTACTTGTTACTGCGCCGAGATAGCGTAGTCGGTATAGGGACTGGGGCTACGGGCTGGATGGTCCGGCGTTCGAACCCTGGTGGGGAGCGAGACTTTCCGGACCCATGCAGACCGGCCATGAGGCTTACCCATCCCCCTATACAGTGGGTACTGCGGCTGCCTTCTGGGGTTAAGCGACCGGGTTGTGTCGCTCACCTCCTCCTCCTAGCCCCGGGATCGAGGGTGATTTGAGCTGTACCCTCTACCTTCCCTCTGTGCCTGCGAGGCAGGTAACGGCGCAGTCTTTACCTTTACCTCTACATGTTACTGCTTGAAGGTACAACAACTTATCAGGTTTGGTGAGACGCCCAGTACATTCAGCTATTTGCATCAGTTGCTGGTGTTGGTTAATCTAAACAACGTGAGGCTAGCAGACATTTCAGGAACAAAAAGAAGGAACATCTGAAAGCTAAAATTGAGGAACTTGAAACTAACAGTAAGATCAAAAATATTTGGGACTTGTATAGGGGCATCAGTGACTTCAAAAAGGGTTACCAGCCTAGACCTAATACAGTCAAGGATGAGAAGGGTGATTTGATTACAGTCTCCCACAGTATTTTGGCTAGGCAGAGGAACCATTTTCTCAGCCATTGGATTACATGGGGTTAATGATGTTAGGCATACAGAAATACACACAGTAGAACCACTAGTGCCTGAGCCGAGTTCCTTTGAGGTTGAATTGGCTTTTGAAATGCTAAAAAGTCACGAATCACCAGGCACTGATCAAATCCTAGGAGAATTTATTAAGGCAGGTGGTAGAACAATTCGCTATGAGATCCATAAACTTACTGTTTCTATTTTCAATAAGGAAGTGCCTGAAGAGTGGAAGGAGTCGAACATTGTACCTATTTATAAGAAGGTCGATAAAAGAGATGGTAGTAATTATAGAGGCATATCACTTTTGCCGTCTATATTCAAAGTTTTAACCACAGTCCTGCTATCAAGGTTAACTCCATATGCAGAGGAAATATTGGGACTGATCATGTATTCTGCATTCGTCAAATACTTGAAAAAAAAAATGGGAATACAACGAAGCATTACATCATCTCTTTATAGACTTAAAGAAAGCTTATTATTCAGTTAGAGGGAGGTCTTGTATAATATTCTCATTGAGTTTGGTATCCCATGAAACTGGTAGGGCTAATAACAGTGTATATGACTGCAACGTGTAGCAAAGTCCGGGTAGGCAGGATTTTGTCTGACATGTTTCCTATTAGGAATGGTTTGAAGCAAGGAGATGCTCTGTCGCCATCGCTTTTCAACGTTGCTTTAGAGTACGCTATTAGTAGGGTTCAGATAAACCAGGATGGCTTGAAATGAAATGGTACACATCCGCTTGTGGTTTATGCTGGTGTTAATATATTGGGAGGAAGCGTACGTACTATAAAGGAAAACGCAGAAGCATTGGTAGTGGCTAGTAAGGAGATTGGACTAGAAGTAGATGCTTATAAAACTGTACGTGGTCATGTCTCGAGATCAGAATGCAGGACGAAGTCACATTATTTAGATTAATAACATTACTTTGAAAGGATGGAAGAGTTCAAATATTTGGGAACCACCTTAAATCGAAATTCTATTCAGGAGGAAATTAAGAGTAGATTGAAGCCAGGGAATGCTTACTCTCATTCGGTGAGGAATCTTCGGTCTTCCAGTTTGCTATCCAAAAATGTAAAAGATATACAGCTATAATTTTACCTTTTGTTTAGTATGGGTGTGAAACTTAGTCGCTCACACTGAGGGAGGAACGCAGGCTGAGAGTGCTTGGGAATAGGGTGCTGAGGAGAATATTTGGGCCTAAGGAGGACGAGGTGACAGGGGAATGGAG
>Ga0123355_10015654_pt1 | contig 11924 bp, 6 predicted proteins | sample TergutEmb28metaG_3_FD_89872 | JGI IMG/M metagenome (GOLD analysis project Ga0123355, IMG submission 89872) | Embiratermes neotenicus P1 segment gut microbial communities from Petit-Saut dam, French Guiana - Emb289 P1 | ecosystem: Host-associated > Arthropoda: Insects > Digestive system > Gut ... | reverse complement strand
TTCATGTACACCATTCACGAATTGTTTTGTCTGTAGGTGGTTCTGTGTGGTACATGATCCGAAACCTCCGTTGCACCGTCACAATTGACTCAGTTTTGGCAAATTCGAAGACACAGAACACTTTCTTATTCACTGTGAACGCCACTTTTCGTCACGAATACCCCATAGCGGTGGAACCTGCAAGTACACCAAGGCCCCTAGTACAAAGAAAACTTGGAGTGATTCTCTATCTATTGATATGATCCTTTCTGCCGTGTCTGTCTTGGTTGTTGCGCAGTCGAGTTCGGAAATCCCGGAGGGACTTATGAATAACCCTGTATAACAATGAATCGAAACATCTGATGAATACAATAAACTTACGAGGTAATATTTTGCTAACTAAACACTAAGCCTTAACCCTTAACCCGCTAACGTGGAAAATATGGTGAGCTCCCAATAATGCCAGCAGATGGCAGATGAGATTTAACTCGGTCTTTAAAGTGTTAATATGCAATGACCCAACAGAAAATGTATAACTACTAAAAACGGTGCACTAGGGTGATACCAAGTAACCACTCTCATGTGTACTTGTGGTGATTAATGATGCCCTCAGATTGAAGTATGTTAGGTATTAAAACGCAAATAATAAAGAACAGTAATTTTATTAATTTTTATTATGATAATTGTTTGTTAATTGCATTATACATAACATCGTCTTCCATGAATACTTCCACGATCACGTAAAATAAGTCTGTTTGTACATTCAGAATCACACGATGGAATATTAATAATTTCACAAGTCAGATTGTGCAAGAAAACAATAAAGAAGATCAAGGTCCATATAAACGGCGGAATGTGATATTTTAGAATATCCTGAGTGTAAAATTTACTCGAATGGGAAGAAATGCGAAGCCATAGACTGAATGGTTTGTAAGAGCTACTTGAAACCTACTGATGTTGTTACGAATACCAATATATTTTATGTTTTGAAGCCCAAATTTTATTTAAATATTATTAAAAAACACTAATTCCTCTTTCATAGAAAATATATTCTGCGAAAGTTACAGAGGCCAGCTGTTAAATTATAAGTGGTGTTTAAGGAAGGAATTGTCACATAATATATGTCATGGCTGATTTAAAAATGCTGTCAGTATCCTCGCTACATATTGCAATGGTAAGTGAGGAAATGTACACATGGGGCTGTTACTGTATGATAAGGCAGTTACTGTATGAGAAGGCTGTTACTGTATGATAAGGCTGTTACTGTATTATAATTCGCAGTGAAAACTGAATTTTACTCACAAAATTCTGACACTCTTAATGCTAAAACAGGTGTGCAGTTACCACAGCCTTTCATAACAAGTTCATTCCTTACTACGTGGACACAGCAATAGAATTCCTACAACACTGCGCTAACAGAAATAGTTTCTGATGTTATCCCTAACCGAATAACTAAAAACATCAGCAGTATGGGAACGAAGAGAACATTACGAATTCTGGGAATCACGTTGTCATATTTCCGTGTAATTTTAATTTATTTCACTGCTACGAGTTAATAAGGCATGTCGGAGTGGCAGTGATGTGCTTTTCAATTAATAAAAGCCAACGTTCGCACTTGTTTTCGATTTATTCCACAGCAAAGTGTAACATCAATACATTCTAAATAAATGGAACCAATTTTCCACTAATTGGCTTATATCTCATTACAACCTTTTATTAAATTGTTTTTATGCGGTCGGAGTATTTAGCACCGATCTGACGCACAGTAATCATGCAATTTAACCGAATTGTCCAGGCTTGTTTACGTAATAATATATCCATTGAATCAGAGTAAAATACAACCTATCATACAAACCAGTGTTCTGCTTTTAGGCGCGTTCGCAACATTTCGAAAAGCGAGTATTAGCATCGTCATGTTCGTCCTTTTGTCTGCATGGGACAACTCGGCCTCTCCACAGAGGGATTATCATGAAGTTTAATATCGGAGTATTTTCAAAATCTATACATAAAGTTTATTTAAAATCATGCCAGTATAACGGGTACTTTACATGAAGACCCACAAATAAGTATGATAGTATCGCGCTGAAATTTTTTATAGTGAGAAATATTTCAGACAAGAGTTGTACAGAAAATCAAAACACACATTGCGTGTTCAATAATTTCTGCCTGGAAATTATACCGTTTATAAAATTATGTGGAAAAACTACGGCGCAAACAGATAGGCTACAGATGGCAATATGATAAACCGCATGCTCTTTGAATTTTGGATAACGGAGGCAAAAGACAACTCAGGATATGCAATGATAATTGCCTTCCACAGCAACAAATTGTTACGAGAACGCGCCTCAGTATTAAGTTATAGTACACTGCCACACCTACGACTATTAGGCGCGTTCGCAAAATTGCGAAAAGCGACTCTGTCTGCCTGCCTGCCCGCCTGCCCGCATGGGAAAGCTCGGCTCAAAATTGACGGATTGTCATGAACTTTGATATTTGTGTATTTTTCGGAAATCTGTCGATAAAATTCAAGTTTCATTAAAATCCGAGAAGAATAACGGCTACTGTACATGAAGACCAATACAAATTTATGATCATATCTCGCTCAATTCTTCGTAGAATGAGAAATGTTTCAGACAATATTTGTAGAGAAAATCAAAGCACACATTTTATGATCAATGACTTTTTTTTTCGAAAATCCTACAGTTTATGATATTACGTGCAAATAATATGGTAGATGCGGACGGACCGCAGATAACTAAGACTGTAAACACACACTCACAATATGTAATACTTACGGCTTTCAACCGCAACAATGGTTGTACAAACGAGCCTCAATGTTAGGTTTATACCTACACTGTTTGTATCGTACATATCTGTGTTAGGAACAAAAATACATTTACGCCTAATTTGTTTAACACTTATAACGTTTCTGTTCTTGAGACACATAATTCAACAGAACTTCAATGTTTAAAAAAAAAGGATACACAGATCTGTTCCCTAGGATACAACCATGAATATACAGTATATATGAGTGTCTCTGGGAATTTAGTAATGATTTTAACCATACTGTTTATACAGAGTCGAACAAAATGAGACGGTAATAGATGGTGAGTGGGCGATGACTTTAAAGAATGCAGTTTTAAACTTTTATGATAAAACTGTGAGATTAGAAACATTTAAAATCCTCAGTGTGAATGAGGCAATAACATCTTATGAAGATATGTATTAAGGAATAAGGTCATCAGGAACCTGAAGCTGTTCAATTTAGTGGGTAGGTATGCACACTTCACAGGAACACCCTGCCGTCACTGAAGTTCACTGTACTGCAAAAACGAATTTGTTATCTTTTTAAATCCATGATTAAACTTTATGTATAAACGACCTGCACGAACGTTATTATTGTTCATATTTCAGCTTTTATTTAAACTGCCATGTTTAAAAAAAATTCCAGTTGTCTGTCTTCATCAAACTATTGTAGGTACAATATTAAGGTACTGCCAGTTGCTTGAAATTTGGGAGTTAAGTTATAGGTGTTAAACATTCCCACCGTCCCTATACATCAAGTAACGTGCATGATACAGGAAATTCTACACTATCCAACGCATCCAATCCTTATCAGTATTATCAACGACTCTGCAAATTTCACTTTACAGACCTTGTATTCTTTGAGAACGCTGCTTGAGACATGTTTCTTAAAGAAGTCCCAAAAATTATCGCAAGGCTTTACGTAATGAAAACATGCCGTCCAAGATCAGTCTACTTCTAATGGACCAAGATAGAGACTTTAAATTAAAGTGTAACAGAAAGGAACTCTTTAAGTCCAGAACAATATTTTCAATGTGCTTCCTTCCCAAATTACTGAATAAAGGTTTTACTTAAGTAATAAACTGGCCCTTTTAAACAGTGAGTAAAGTTGTGTTCTAGTTATGTCACATAACGTCCAGAGTTCATTTTTTTGATAAGAATTCTAGGCCCAAAGTACCAACAGTGGATCAGAAAAGCACAGTTGTAGGCCTATATGCTGCTGAATGAAGAGTACCACCTTCGTGAATGTCAAGATTTTCATTTTCCTAAATTCGACTGTTTGTTAATACGTTTATTCAGACAGATGTGGATTTCACTTATAAGCCAAATTTTATTCAGTTTACAAGAATCTGCTTCAGTGAAATTGGCGAATGGATAACAGAATCCCATATTATGATAATTAGCTTGATAATTTATCGTCTGAAAAATCTGTTTCCTTTATGGAAGAACCCAGAAAACATGTCTGAAAATACGAATGCCAAGCTGTTCGGACACACGAAAAATTACTTCCATGGACTTCCTTTGTTTCTTTTACAGTTTGCAGGGTTACATTATTTCTAATCCTTTGTTTTCATACAACTGTATCGCTGAGATTACATAGCACAGAATTAGTTTCTTCAAATTTCCTTATCATGTTCCAGCACAATCTCCAGAAACATCAGGATTTATTTGTACTTCATGGCACTTGCACGTTTAAAACGAGAGTTTTCACAATAAACACCCTGTTTTCAGCAGCGTACAACACCATTTCCACTGCTAATGTTGTGCAACGAAACTCCCAGAGTTACTTTCCACAAGCCTACCAACAGAAACAAAATGGTCTTACAAGAGCAATCACAATATTAAAATAGTAATACCTTACGTAAAGACCCACAGATATTGTTCGTCTGTAATCTTCTTGTTTTAGATGACTTTCCCATTGAAAAATGGGACGTGGAGGCTACAGAGAATTAATGTCATTAACTTGTTCAACTACTTTATCCTCAATTATAGTTTTAAATTTTATGAGATGTTTTCTTTGAAAACCAAGGATTTATTTTGGGGCGGAGGATCTCAACAGTATAGCGAATTAGGAGTTTTTTATTTTGTAAGCGGCTCTTAGCGATATTCTTTCTGCATTGGCCATTACCTCCTGATAATCTGGAACCGTTAAATTCGATAAGGTGCCTGTACCACATTATGTACAACAATTTATTATGCATTCCCACAGCCTGACATTGTTATCAACACACGAATTAAACAATAGCAGATAAACTACGCCCACGTCTTTATCCTTATTTAATATAGGGTCTCCCGTAACACACAATATAGTACATAACGGACGTATGTATGCCGAACCGTGTAGGAAATGTTCCATTCAAATAAAGGACTACAATGGCCTGTACTGTACTAATTCTCATATAAGGTTGGATTAGCATGTGTTTTGATTCCAGACAAACACACGAAATTTCAATGATCTGACAGTTTCCTTTATTCAATTATCTATTCTGGGTTACTGTTTATTCCTAACAGTCCCTCTTACCAGCTGTAATAGGCTTTGAATGAAACAGATGAATCAGGTTACATATACACGCGGAAATTATACAAAATAAGTCTATGATATTCCAAGAAATTTTAAAGTAATATGACAAAGGTCGACTAAATCTTCTTCCGTGCACAAAACACCCGCTCTAAATCCGGTTCCGGTTTCGTAAGCTTTTCCTCTTCTCTGATAATCAAACGTCCCAAAACCACGCTGTACCCTATTTTTATTTATATTTTCTCAAGCAAGGGAATGCGTAGTGCCTTCTCTCCGTGATTTAACTAGTCTTCTTCTACTACATTCCTCTTTCGTTTTCTGCCTTCATGTCACTGTTTCATACATACAAATTTTAATGGCTAAATATTTTCCAAGACAATTAATTGAGACAATACAAAGAAGACGAAAAACCTACATTAGCAAATAAGTTTGAGACGTGTAGAGGCTGATTAACCAAGTTCAGGACAGTGCCTAATGACGGCAGTGGTTTCCGTGCTGTTAAATATTCGAATTCCAGACAGTTATGAATATTACCACCGTGTTTAAATTATACAGTTTAAACTAAAACAAAATCAGTAATAATAAACAGGAAAAGTATGTCCACTTTTCAGAGAGTCTAATTTGTAGAAGTAATATAGATTCATATACAAGCACAACACTTGCCAACACCGTACTTAATTTTATTGACTTTCCTGCAACATGTCTCCATTGTTCCATTCGACCTTCAACAGTTAGACGACACGAGTACATGATCGGCAAAATATGTTTTGGCAGAGCCTCTCCTTCACAATTGGCTTAATAAAATAACTAAATTAGCTATTTTTTCAATAAAGAAAAAAACAAATTTAATGTTTTGTTGACCTGAATCGTGACATATCCGTACAATAAGAACCAACAAGATGCACTACTTACTTTCAATTTATTTCAATAATTAACTTCTCCATGTTTCGAGCAGGCTTACTGCTCATCATCAGGCGGTACTACTCTGTATATACCAGTTGCTGTGTATACGGAGTAGTACCTCCTGAAGATGAGCAGTAAGCTTTATGGAAACATGTGGAGGTTAATAATCGAAATAAATTGAAAGTAAATAGTGCATCTTGTTGGTTCATATTGTAAGGAATGAATAATAAAATCAGAAAATAATATGTTTATTGGACGGTGCATCATCTTGATAGTTGAATAAAGAGAGATCAACTTGATGTCACTTGCTTTATTATTTCATTATTTAATGCTCAACATGCTTAACATAACGAAGTAAATCACTGAGTGTGCACTTCAGCCGGCATACGGATACCACACCACCCTCGCCAAACCACAACGTAACACCAACACACATCGAACCAGAGCAATACAACCCATGAAATAACTCAACAAACAAGTCGCAAGCTCCTTAGGATGGATGTATTAACATCTGAAAAATTTTGAGCATTAAATAATGAAATAATAAAGCAAGTGACATCAAGTTGGTCTCTCTTTATTCAACTATCAGAAAGTAATAGTTAAAATTTCCAACTAAGATCAAAACGTATTGTAGAGTTGAGGATAAAAGGGGTTCCTGCACGTTATTACGCCAACAAGTGACGCATTAATCATGCCACTGGCAGTATCTGACGTCACCTTGCTTGTTACTATAACACTGTAACAAGCAATCGATTTCAGTGATCCGATTTAAGATTAAAAAATAATAAATTTGTAAATCCACTGGGAATGTTCAAGTTCTTTAATAACAATGATAATCACCATGACCCTCACGGTTTTATATGAGGCGTGAATTCTCTTGCAGCAGGTAGTTTCATCCTTCACATTTAGCCAAAAACATTCACTGACTCATTTGACATATACGGCCGAAATACTTAACACATAAAATATAAAACAATTAAAGTGAACGTATGTTCTCAGAACAGACATTACTCCTCGTACCGAACGTTACAGCTCTCCGCAGACAGTTTAGCATTACTTTCAATGCCTCACACCAACCTGGCTCTACACCCAACAACCCCTCATCTCCGCATACGCCTACCCTAGTTCCCCATTCCCCCAATTTAATGTAGCCCATGGCCTATAAATGCTACCCTTAATGCCAGGAGCCTCCCGTATATGCAAATCCGAAATAATGTTACAACATCCTCCGAAATGTTCTCTGCTGTGGGACCGACCGCTCGAGAAGGCAGTGTATTGTCATGAGAACCAGCAGAATTGATGGCCACTTGTCTGTATTTCGCATCTGGCTGGAGAATCATGCAAATATTCGAGTTGAGGTTCATGGTAGATAAAAGTGAGGTATTGCGCCAAGAACAACGGAACATTAACTCATATCCAGAGCACACTGCTAGTTCTGAAAGGAACTCAGAATTCATATTTTGTTCTTTGTAGTAATGCGTAAAATTAAGAAGCCAAAACAATAAATTGGTTCGCACACATGCAAATTCACTCAAAAATCCCATAACACTTTTGTCGTAAGCAACAGCTTAATTCTTTTATAAAACGTATAGACGAGTTATATTATTAATCTTCGGGAGAATATTAGATCAGTACACCTTGGTCATAAGCCTAAATGTAATCGGGCAGTAATAATGATAGTAATGATCCTGCGACTCTATAGTTAGCGACTTTATAGAGACAATTTTAAAGTGGCTCAGTAACTGTTACTGCAGTACATGCCATGAAGGTTAAACACCTGTAACACTATAACATGCATTTAGACTAAGCAGAATGAACTGCAACTATAGAGCAAGCAGGCAGAGAGTGCGCCATTGCTCTCTGTAGGAAACGAAAAATGAGAAAGGCTACAGATATTCATTTACTCCCGGGGTGTCCAAAACCAGCGATAATTCACCATCGTATTCCTCATTAACGCAGGGGTGAACACTTACTCGTCAAAATGTGGTAAATGTCAAGAAGTACTAAAAGAACTGGCCGAAACTGTAGTGAACTGAAAAAATCATATAATTAAAGTCAGCGTAATCTGTAGGCTCTATGTCAAAATGAAATATGAAATCTTATGTTTATTGGACCGTGCATCATTTTGATAGTTGAAGAACAAAAGACCAACTTGATGTCACTTGCTATTTTATTTCACTTCTTATGTGCTTCAGCCTGCAACACGGATATCACTCCAACCCAACCACACCGAAACTCCAACACAGAGCGAACCAAGAACAATACGACCAAAGTGATAATTCAACGGAATAGTCGCAAGCTCCTGATGATGGATATAATAATAGTAATTATAATATTTATTTACTGAAATTTGGTTGTTACCCGGTGGCAGTCCGAAATATTTTGAGCACATAAGAAGTGAAATAAAATAGCAAGTGACATCAAGTTGGTCTTTTATTCGTCAACTGAAATATGAAATATACGAATATGATGGACAGGGCATGCGGAAAGCATGGAATAATGAAAAATGCGCACAAAATTTAGGCGAGAAACATAGGATGATCATCTAGAAGATAGGGGTAGGTGGGTGGGTCATATTAAAATGTGTTAAAAACAAGCATGGTATGGGAACGTGGCATAAATTTATTTGATTCAGAATAGGGACCACTGTCGGGCTCTTTAGAACATGGTAACGAACTTTGTGGTCCCACAGAATGGTTGGAATTTCTTCCGTAACTGAGACAATATTCGTTTCTCCAGATGACGCTGCTACGCTGTGTTAATTACAGCACAATTATTCTGGTTTTCAGCATCATACAAATACGCATATAACATACTAAGACACGCCTTCTGTCTTTAGATAACAACCAGAAGAGGTCCGCAGTGTGGTAGTGAGGCATCATGATATGATCGGTACTACTTTTTCCAACTTTGTCGGTAAGAAAATTCTCCTTCAAGGAAATTGTAATCGCATGTATGTAAAAGTATAATATATAGCAATAGATAAATAAGAGAGTGACCAAAAGGCCTAAGTAGCGTCTCTCAAGCCAAAGTTTTCCAGGATCGAATTGAAATTTATAAAGATATTACGAGGAGACGTAACTAACGAATATGAATATATTTCCGTACATTGTATCGTTATTGATTCACAACTTAAACAAAAGCATGAGGAAAATGTAATTATCTTAATCGAAAGCAAGTTTCTTGAAGGAAAGACGCTTGATATGGGTACTTCTACAACAAACCGATGATCCTCCAAACAACAGTACTCACGTGCAAAACCACAAGCAAAGACGAAGACTGCAGCCGTAGAGCACAGACCGAAATAACCCGCGGTAATACTGTCACTGAATTTACAGAAATTACGAAGAAAATCCATCTCTAAAAATGAAATAACTTTCAATAGCAGTAATGTTTTAATCATGAAAAGTCCTAGCGGCAGCACTCTAGGCCGTTCGCGATATGTAACTGACACTACGAAACTGGACTCTTGGTTTCGAATCCCATTCAATGTGTGCACGTATGAATAATTTGTCTCCGTGTTTGTGTAGGCATTTGTAGACACAGACTTTGTGACGGACCGATCCGCAGTCAAAGAGGGCCTACCAGATGTCAATAAACAAGATTCGTAAACTGGAAAAAAGGAAGTCTGGGCCGTAATAAACTGCACGAAAACGAACCGATGGATCAGTTGTTGGCATTTACAGCGAGAGATGGAAACTGCGAAAATTTAACGTAAGAAGGAAATTAAAATGATTGTAATACATTTTTATTGTATTACCGTGCATTTTGATATTTATAAAGTTCATAAACCAATAAATGCATTCTTTATTAAACTTGATAAAGTTTTAAAAATTACATTAAAATCACTTTGACTTGCTCCTATATTTTGACGTTTTGCTGACCGTGCATCTCAGTATATTTATCTCAGTAATTAACCAGCTCGATGCACAAAATTTTTGTTTTACAATAAGCTTATTTCATGCCTCTACATGTTTCGAGCACATGTGCAGATTTTGCTTTCTTAAAGTACGACGGCACTGGAGGAAAGTGTTTTGTAGTAGGCCTACGCGCAGATCCTCATTTTCTCTTGCGCATGGAGGCCAGTCGGATACGAGCGCTACAGACGAAGGTGAAGAGAGTGTGATGATACCAGAGGCTGTGTAATGCAATTTTGACTTCCTGATGATGAGCACATGTGCTCGAAACATGTAGAGGCATTAAATAAACTTATCGTAAAACAAACATTTTATGTAACAAGTTGGTTACTTACAGAGATAAATATACTGAGATAAATTGCTCCTACATATTTCGCTCTACGACCATCATCAGAGAGCCTTCACTAAAACCTACCTAAAGTTCTATTTAGGTTAAAATTCGGTAAAAACTACGTCGTTATATGTTATGCGGTGGTGTGGCAGCATGTCATAGGTATGGTGTGTGTACTGTTCGCTGTGTTGATTCGCATTCAACACAGCGAACAGTACACATACCATATCTATGACATGCTGCCACACCACCACATAACATAAAATGACGTAGTTTTTACCGAATGTTAGGCTAAATATAACTTTAGACAAGCTCTAGTGAAGGCTGCCTGATGATAGTCGTAGACCGAAACGTGTAGAAGCAAGTCAAAGTGATTTTAATGTAAATTTTAAAACTTTACCAAGTTTAATATAGAGTGCATTTGCTGGTACATGAACTTTATTTAATACAGTAGAATGTAGAGCCAGTTGTTAATCTGCAGTCACGAGAAGGGGAGAAATTAGTAAATACGTATAAAGACATGTGAGAAGTTAGGAAAAGGCAATACATTGAAATCAGCTTCCCCGCCACAAACGAAATAATTTACAATGAAACCGTATGTATGTTTCTCGTATTCCGAGCAAAGATCCAGAGCGTATCAGCACAGCCTGCGGGGTATAACGGATCTGCGTCTGATTGTGTGCCACAGAATATTCCTTTAGTATCAAGTTGATAGCCTTTCGAAAAGTTAGGCCGTACAATTTGATAGATTCCTACAAACGTTTCGGTATTTGTTTTTTCTCAATTTTAGGGAACAATCTTGGAGATGAAAGTGACGTGTTCTTTTTTGGAACGTTGGTATTTATCTACCAAACTATACGGCGTTATAGACCTGTATCTTGATGCAACGGAGGTTCTTGCATCAAATGTCACTCTTTCTCGAGACGTTCATGGGAAATGAGTCGTTCTTTGTGAATTCACTATTTGACTGGGGATTTTCACTTGTTTTAACCTTTCAAACGTCGAGTTAAATCCCATCTGTCTCTGCTGTCATTATTAGGAGCTCACCATATTTTCCACATTGGCAGGATAAGGGTTACAGGAGCCAGATATTGGGCAAAAGCATTAGTCACGAAGGACCAATAAATCTTAAGCAATTCAATGCAACGAAATAAACTTCAGCACTCGAATGATAGGATAAACACTTTAAGAGAAATTCAAGGAGTGTGGAAGGAGGCGTTCGTAGACAATTTGAATGTACTATTCCCACTGCGGGCCAAAGAGAATGAGAAATATTTTCAGTCAAGATCCAGGGTGCTTGTCGATTAACTAACTGAACTTCCCAATACAATAGTTGAGTAAAGAGAAGCCAACTTGATGCCACTTGTTTTATTATTATTTATTCAGTGCTCAACATGTTTCGGACGTCAATACGTCCATCTTCAGGAGCTTGCGACTAATTCGTAGTTATTTCATGGGTTGTATCTGGTTC
>Ga0123355_10015653_pt1 | contig 11925 bp, 14 predicted proteins | sample TergutEmb28metaG_3_FD_89872 | JGI IMG/M metagenome (GOLD analysis project Ga0123355, IMG submission 89872) | Embiratermes neotenicus P1 segment gut microbial communities from Petit-Saut dam, French Guiana - Emb289 P1 | ecosystem: Host-associated > Arthropoda: Insects > Digestive system > Gut ... | reverse complement strand
CCAAATTCAGCACAGCACTTATGGCGCGCCGAGGGCGTCGCGCCCTACAAATACATAAGGGACGTGAAAATATGAACATTGCGTTGATTGCGCACGATAAAAAGAAGGAACTTATGGCTCAGTTTTGCATCGCTTACAGCGGAGTGCTGAAGAGCCACAACCTCTGCGCCACGGGCGATACAGGAACTTACATAATGGAAGCGACCGACCTTGAAGTTTCCCGCGTTATGTCGGGCTCGCAAGGCGGCGGCGAGCAGATTAACGCGCGAATTTCGTACAACGAAATTGACTTGGTTCTGTTTTTTAACGACCCGATTTCCGCGCAAGAGCGTGAACCGAAAGTTGCGCAAATTCTCAATTCGTGTGATATGTACAACATTCCGATTGCGACCAATTTGGCGACTGCGGAAGTGCTGATTATGGGACTTTCTCGCGGCGATTTGGATTGGCGCGAAATCGTGAAGGCAAATAACAATTAACAATTAACAATTAACAGTTGTGGAGGGAATTTCGCCCTGCGAAATTCCGATTTAAATGTCGCGAAGCTTCACGCGAACGCCTTTGCTGACAAGCGCGTCGATTAACTGCGACTCGGTTACACGGTTCACCACTTTCATATTTTTGTCGAGAACATCGATGATGTAATAGTAATTATAGCTGAAATATTTCAGCAAAATTCGGGCAGACACATCTTCGAAGACCGCGATTGCGCGGACTTTGTTGATGTCGTCTTTTTTTAGTTTTTCCTTGTTGTGTAGCATTTCCTTCATGGCGATAATGTTCAAATTTCGCCGTTCTGCCGAAATATTCGCAAGCAGGAACGCCGCAATTAGGATTAGCGAGAAGTTAAATTCGGAGTAAAGCAGCAACGCAACTGCGGCGGCGAGGAGCAGCACGGTGATTACCTTTGTCAGACGCAAGCTGAAGTTGAGCGCCTTAACGATTCCGTGGTTGCTCGTCAGCGCGGCTTTGAGAATTCGCCCGCCGTCCAACGGCAGACATGGCAACAGGTTGAGCGTTGCCATTGAAAGGTTCAGCCAGAAAATATAGCTCAAATCAAGGTTGTAGCGATTCATCAGAACGCGGCAAACGCCTGCGGCGGCGAAGTTCAGCGCCGGTCCGGCGGCGGCGATTAGAACTTCTTTGTACGGTTCTCGAATGTAACTCTCGCGGAGTTTGACGGTGATTCCGAACGGTTGCAGTTCAACTCGCTGGATTGGAACGCCGAGCTTAACTGCGGCGAAAATGTGCGCGAGTTCGTGGAGCAACGCAAACGCGAACGCCGCGAGATAGAGTTGCAAAAACCCGCCGAAGTGCGCTCCGGCGAGGAGAATCGGGAGAAATATGCTGATTCGGAAACGTTTGGTTATAGGTATCATTGGCTACCCTACTCCGTTGACGTATAGATTAACGGTTTCGTCGGGGTCGAGAATTTGGAATGCCTCGAACGGTTCGTCATCGCCGTAACCGTTGTAATCACTATAATCGCTGCCGTTGTCGTAATATTCGTAATCGGGTTGGTAATCAGATTCGTACAGGTCATCGGAATCTTCATCAACCTCATCGACTTCATCAGGTTGGAAAAAACGACCGAGAGTGTTGTTATAAATCTCGGCGAAATCAATGTTATGAGCGAGAGTGTTGTTGATTGGCGCGCTAATATTCGCCCAGAAATTGGGCGCAACAGCGGAAGTTATGTACAAAATCAGCACAAGCGCCGAAACTACGGCGGTTTGCTTGAGCAATTTCTTGAAATATTTCTTGAGCATTTCGCTGAAATTTAGGCGTTCGCCGGTTGGTTGGCGAGGTTCGCGGCGTTGTCGCGAATCATCAAAACCGCTGCGGTTACTGCGATTTCGCCCTCTGTAGCTTCGTGGATTCATAAATTTTTTCACTCCTTGCAATTTTGCGGACAATCTGTTATACTATATCTATTCTGAGAGGTGGGCAATTATGAGCATGAATATTGATAAAATTTTAAATAAAATCCAAAAGCCGGGTCGATATGTCGGCGGCGAGTTAAATCAGGTGTTGAAACCGAACGCGGCGGATTTGGCGCGATTCGCGTTCTGTTTTCCCGACGTTTATGAGGTCGGAATGTCGCATTTGGGAATGAAAATTTTGTACCATTTGCTAAATGAGCGGGAAGATTGCGCGTGTGAGCGTGTGTTTTCGCCGTGGATTGATATGGAATCGGAGCTTAGAGCCGCAGGAATTCCGCTGTTTTCGATGGAATCGCAAACGCCGCTTTCGGAGTTTGACATTCTCGGATTCACGTTGCAGTACGAGATGAGTTACACGAATATTTTGAATATGTTGGATTTGGCGAAAATTCCGTTTCTCGCAAGTGAACGAGGCGAGGAATTTCCGCTCGTTTGCGTTGGTGGACCGTGCGCGTACAACTGCGAACCGATTGCGGATTTCATCGACTTCGCCGTACTCGGCGAGGCAGAGGAAGTGATTTGCGAAGTTGTCGAGGCGTACGCACGGCACAAGGAGCGCGGTGGAAGCAAGCTTGAATTCCTCGAAGAAATCGCGCAAATCGAGGGAATTTACGTTCCGCGATTCTACGATGTTTCGTATAATCAAGCCGGAACGATTTCGGCAATTTCGCCGAATAATCCCAACGCGCCTGCGGTTGTAAAGAAGCGAATTATCGCCGATTTGAACGAATCGTTTATGCCCGAGCGCGTAATCGTGCCGTTTATGGAAATCGTGCACGACCGAAATATGCTGGAACTTTTCCGCGGTTGTTGGCGAGGTTGCAGATTCTGCCAAGCGGGATTCGTGTATCGTCCGATTCGCGAGCGGTCGGTTGAGCGGCTGATTGGTTGCGCCGAAAAGTTGATTGAAAACACCGGTTACGAGGAAATTAGCCTCTCGTCGCTGAGTACCAGCGATTATTCGGGGCTGAACGAGCTGACCGACAAACTGCTCGAACTTACCGAGAAACGCAAGGTGAATTTGTCGTTGCCATCGCTCCGAGTGGATAATTTCTCGATTGAGTTGATGCAAAAAGTTCAGAAAGTGCGAAAAAGCGGGTTGACTTTCGCGCCCGAAGCGGGAACGCAACGCTTGCGTGACGTAATCAACAAAAACGTGACCGAGGAAAACTTGTTAGATGTTGCGAACACGGCGTTTTCGGGCGGTTACGGAAGCATTAAGCTGTATTTTATGTTAGGATTGCCAACCGAAACCGAGGAAGACGTTGACGGAATCGCGCGGCTGGCGCGGCTCACGATTGATGAGTATTACAAAATCCCGAAAGAGGCGCGGAACCGCAACGCGCGGGTTACGGTTTCGACGTCGATGTTCGTGCCGAAGCCGTTCACGCCGTTCCAGTGGGCGGCGCAAGACAGCATTGAAAATCTGGACGCGAAGCAACGGCGGTTACGAGAGTTGCTGAAAGTCAAGAATATTTCGTATAATTACCATCAAAGCGAGCTTTCAACGCTTGAAGCGGTGTTTGCGCGCGGCGATAGGCGACTCTCAAGCGTGCTTGCGGCGGCGTATAAATTAGGTTGCCGATTCGACGGTTGGAGCGAGCATTTTCGGTATGATTTGTGGTTGCAGGCGTTCGAGGATTGCAACGTTGAGCCGGATTTCTACTCCAAGCGAGAGCGAAAATTTGACGAAGTTCTGCCGTGGAACCACATTGATGTCGGCGTTCCGCGCGAGTTTTTGGTGAGTGAAGCGGAAAAAGCAAGCGCAAAACCGTAGGGGCGAACTGTGTTCGCCCGTCGATTACTCGCAAATCTTGTAGGGGACGGGTCAGCCGTCCCGAACATATAAAATTACGGGCGAACACAGTTCGCCCCTACGCACAAACAGGAGGAAAATAAGATGAAAAAATTGTTAAGTTTAGTGTTGGTGGTAGTTTTCGTGCTTAGCCTAACGGCAAGCGCGGTTGGCAACTCGCCCAAGATATTGCTCGAAGAGTTGGGAATACTTCCGGTTGTGGAAGTTGTTGAAGAAGTTGCTGAGGAAATGAGTTTGGAAGAAATTCGGCTTGAGACGCAAAGAATACTCAATGCTTTGGGCATTATGATGGGAGATAACTGGGCTTTCCCGGACCCGATAAACGCAAGATACACAAGGGCGGAAGCGGCGGCGGTGACTTCAAGAACCGTGGGCGTGCGATTCGATTTATCGTGATTAGGAAATGCTGACAAAGTTGTTTTTACTGATGTTGAGGCTCGGCATTGGGCAATCGGATATGTGTATCTCGCTTATGAGGCAGGCATAATCACCGGCGATAGCGACGGAAATTTCCGACCGCAAGAAGAGGTTACTCAGCACGAATTTGTCACAATGGTTGTTCGATTGTTGGGATTCGAAGCTCGCGTCCAAGAGTTGGGCGGATTTCCGCATGGATATTTGCAGGTTGCGGACGAGTTAAGATTGTTGCAAAACACTACGATTACCGCCGCAACCGCAGATGAAGTTATAATCCGCGGCGATATTATGGTATTGTTATGGAACGCGTTGCGAGTGATGAATAAAATTTAGGAGTTGGCGTTATGCGAGAAAAAGTTGTGTCGTGGATAATTCGGTTTTTGAAAGGAATTTTCATCGGTTCCGGCTTCATTTTGCCCGGAATCAGCGGCGGCGTCCTCGCCGCAGTGTTCGGGCTTTACGAGCGAATGATAAATTTCCTCGCCGCCGTTCGCACGGATTTTAAGGAAAATTTCCTGTATTTTCTGCCCGTCGGATTGGGCGGAATTTTTGGAATATTCATATTTTCGGTTGCGTTAAGCTTCTTTCTCGAACTCGCTGAGGTGCCGCTTATGTGGTTCTTCATCGGCTGTATCGGCGGAACTGTTCCGCAACTTTGGAAGCAAGCGGGCAAGTTCGGACGAAGAAAATTGCATATTTTCACGCTGATAGCATCGGCAGTTTTGGCGTTCGCGTTGTTGGTTGGAATCGAGCGCGCGGCGGCGGGATTTTTCGCCCCAAGCTTTGGCGCGTGGGTGTTTGCGGGCGGTTTGATTGGCTTGGTCGCAATCGTTCCGGGGCTGAGCGCGGCGAATTTGCTAATATTTTTCGAAATGTACGAGCCAATGACCGCCGGAATTGCCGCGCTTGATTTGTGGGTAATTCTTCCGTTGGCGATTGGCGCAGTTGCGTCGGTTTTGGTATTCGCGAAGTTGATGGCGCTTTTGCTCAAACGCGCGTACGGCAGTATGTTCCACGCAATTATCGGATTCGTGGTTGCGTCAACGGTGCTGATTATCCCGAGGGAATTCAACTATTTGAGCATTGGTGGATTGATTTGCGCGGCGGCGTTGATTGCGGGAGTTGCGGTTGTGCAACTTTTGCTGAGGTTGGAGCGAGGGAAGGAAAGTAGTGGGCAATGCACAATTGATGATTGACAATTTAAAAACCTCCCGCCGATTAAATGGCAGGAGGTTTTTTAGTTATTTTTCAGTATGTTTTCGTATTCTTGGTCGATTAATTTTCGTAATTTTTCTGTTTGTTCTTGAAATACATCCCTTGTAGAAATCCAATCTTTATTATAATCTGCCTGCTTGGAATTACACTCTTCCAGTATGCTCGCACTTTTTTCTCGGATTGCATCGTCCAATATATCGTTCACGAGTAGTTTAAAATATTTCGTATGCAACTCCGCAAATTCATTCCATTTTCTACGTATCAACTTATGTTCATCCAGCGTTTTCAGGCGAATACATTGTAATATATCAGATGTCTCACTTATAGGAGCAATTCTTAAATTCCAAACAATTTTAGATAACAATTCAACCCTTTCCGCTTTTTTACTTTCTATTTCTAATATTTTCATTTTCGCAGTTTCGCGAGTAACTTCTTTTATGTTTATGTTCTGAATAAAAAAAGCAGGAGTTAGTGTACTTATTGTACACAAATAAAGCTCTTTTACCTCAGCAAACCACTTCTCTTTTCGTTCTTTCTCAAGTTCCGCTTTAAAAGCATTAATTTGACTTTTTCGAGAATAGTTTATCGTCATAACTACTGCGAATATCGTTGCGGCAGAACCTAAAAGAGTGCCTAAATATGCAACTCGTTCGCCGAGCGTTAAGCACGGCATAGCAACGGGGATTAGCACCGCAATAAACGCAATCGCAACAAGAACCCAAAACCACAATTTTTTGAATATGTTTTTGTTCATAATTTCATTCCCTACTTCCGCAGCTCCGCGATAATCAACTCGCCCATTTCAACGGTTCCGACAACTTCGGTGGTAGATTCATCCTTAATATCCGCAGTTCTCGCGCCGCTCTCTAACACCGCGTTAACCGCGTTCTCAATCGCCGCGGATTCGGCGGTTAAGCCGAACGAATATTTCAACATCATCGCCGCGGAGAGGATTGTCGCAATCGGATTCGCGAGATTTTTCCCCGCAATGTCGGGCGCGGAGCCGTGAATCGGCTCGTACAACCCAACTTTCGTATCGCCCAAACTTGCCGACGCAAGCATTCCAATCGAGCCGGTAATCATCGCCGCCTCGTCAGAGAGAATATCGCCGAAAATGTTGTTCGCCAAGATTACATCGAACTGCGACGGGTCTTTGACCAACTGCATTGCCGCGTTGTCGACCAACATATGTTCAAGCTCAACTTGCGGATAATCTTTCGCAACCTCGCTCGTAACCTCGCGCCAGAGGCGAGATGAATCGAGAACGTTCGCCTTGTCAATGCTCGTCACCTTTTTGCGCCGAACCATCGCGGTTTCAAACGCGACTTTCGCGATTCTGCGAACCTCGGAAACGCTGTATTTCTCGGTGTCGAACGCAACATCGCCGTTTCGTCCGCGCTCACCGAAGTAGATTCCGCCGGTAAGTTCGCGGGCGAAAACCATATCAATTCCACGCTCCGCAATGTCCTCGCGCAACGGGCAAGCCGACTTGAGCGGCTGGAAAAGCATCGCCGGACGAATATTCGCGTACAATTTCATTGCCGAGCGAAGTCCGAGCAACCCGACTTCGGGGCGCTCGTTTCCGGGAAGCGATTCCCATCTCAAGCCGCCGATTGAGCCGAGCAAAACGCTGTCGGAACTCAAGCAAGCGTCAATCGTCGCCTGCGGAAGCGGTTCGCCGAACTCGTCAATCGCGCAACCGCCCATTAGGACGTTTTCGAAGTTGAACGTGTGCCCGAATTTCTCGCCGATAACGCCCAGAACGTTGACCGCTTGCGGCACGATTTCGGGGCCGATTCCGTCGCCGTTGATTACGGTTATGTTGAAGTTTGGCATAGTAAATTCTCCTTTAGTGTTCAGATAATGCTTATAATGTACGTTCCTTTAATAATTTAATTCCTCGCAACACCTCGTGCGTCGAAATGTTGGTATTTGTGTAAATTAAATCGCATAAATCCAAAATCTGCACCTGTTTGTTGTCTAACTTTATCAGCTTATGATTCATTTGCAATCGCTCTTTATTTCGCAAAACGGACTCTTTTATAGATGGTTTTGTTATTTTGTCGGCATTGTTAATTATTCCTTGCAAATTTCCGAACTGATTAACCAACAGAGCAGCAGTTTTAAGTCCGATTTTTTCTGCTCCTTTTATATTGTCGGCATTATCGCCCGTCAATGATTTGAAATCAACGTACTGTTCGGGCAAAATTCCATATTTGTCTTGTATGTATGCCGTATCACAAACAACAGTATTTTTACCCCTATATCTCAACGTTGAAACAGTATCACTGATAAGTTGAAAAAAGTCGCTATCAAACGAAGATATAAATATTTTCATATCACCGCTATATTCATAAACATAATTGGCGATAATATCATCTGCTTCGAATTCAGTAGCTTCAATGTGCTTAATTTTCATAAAATCAAGAGCGTTATAAATATCATCAAGTTGTGAAAAAGGACATTCGTCATCAGGAACACCTGAATAATCAACGCGGTTTGCTTTATATTCCGGCAATAATTCTACACGGTCATTTTCGTGTTCGCCGTCAAATATTACTATAATATGAGTGGCTTTTGTCATTCTAATAATTTTTATTAACGCGCCGACAAATCCCATTACACCGTGAATAGCTTTGCCGTCCTCGTTTATTATTCTTGACGGCATACCGAAAAACATTTGAAATAAAAGGTTGTGCCCGTCAACGATTAGCAAGTTTTCCACTTTATTCACCTCCGCATCTTAAAACTGCTGTAAAAATCGCACATCATTCTCGTAAAACAGGCGCAAATCGTCGATGTCATACCTAAACATCGCAACCCGCTCAAGCCCGATTCCGAACGCGAATCCCGAGTAAACTTCGGGGTCGATGTTGCACCGCCGCAGAACTTCGGGGTGAACCATTCCGCAACCAAGAATTTCAATCCAACCTTCGTTCTTGCAAATCCTGCAACCGTTGCCGCCGCAGGCGAAACACGAGATGTCAACCTCTGCCGACGGTTCGGTAAACGGAAAATGATGCGGACGGAACCGCAACTTGGTTTTCTCGCCGTAAAGGCGGCGAACGAAAATTTCAAGCGTTCCTTTAAGGTCAGCCATTGTCACGCCTTTGTCGATTACGAGTCCCTCGATTTGGTGGAACACCGGCGAATGCGTCGCGTCAACCGCGTCGGAACGGTAAACCCGACCCGGCGCGATAATCCTAATCGGCGGCTGTTGCTGCTCCATAACTCGAATCTGAACCGGCGACGTTTGCGTCCGCAAAACGATGTTATCATCGATGTAGAACGTGTCCTGCGTGTCCCGCGCGGGATGTCCCGGTGGAATGTTAAGCGCCTCGAAATTGTAGTAATCGAACTCAACTTCGGGACCCTCAGAAATGGCGAAACCCATTCCGATAAAGATATTCTCAAGCTCGGTAAGCACGGCGTTCAGCGGATGAATTCGCCCAACTGTGCCGCGTTTTCCCGGCATTGTAACGTCGATTTTCTCGGTCGCGATTCGCTCGTTCAGCGCCGCAGATTCCAACGCGGAACGCTTGGAATCAATCGCGCTCTCAAGAAACTCGCGAACCTCGTTCGCAAGCGCGCCGACAATCGGGCGCTCTTCAGCGCTCAGCCTGCCCATTCCTTTAAGAACGGCGGTAAGTTCGCCCTTTTTCCCGAGATATTTTACACGCAACTCCTCGAGTTTATTAGCCTCTGAAACTTGCGCGAGTTCCGCCTCAGCCGCAGTTCGTATATTCGCAATTTGGTCTTTCATAACAAATTCTCCTATCGTTATTGATATATTTCCAACGCCGTAAAGCCGTCACTTCTCGTTTTCTGCCCATTTTCGGGTCGGGCTGACCCCGCCGCTACAATTACCGCACCATCATACCACACTTTTGCGGAAAAATCAACCGCCGCGCTTGATTTTTTTCATATTCCTTGGAAATTTCTCGCTCGTTACGGTGATTTTACGAATCACCACAATTTTACGTTCAATTTCGGTGTACGGAATTTTTACCGTAAATTCGCGCTCAATCTCGCCGCCGAGCGTTGCGATTGTTGGCTTCGCGGACTCGATTTCCTCGCCACTATCGGTGGATTTCAACGCTAAAAATACTCCGCCAACCTTAATGAACGGCAGACAGAATTCCGCCAGAACGTCAAGCGCGGCAACCGCTCGTGACGTTGCAACGTCAAATTTTTCGCGGAACTCGGGCGTTCGCCCTAATTCCTCCGCGCGCCCGTGAACGGCGCGAATTTCGGTTAATCCAAGTTCGGCAATTACTTCGCTCAGAAAGTTAATCCGCTTGTTCAACGAGTCGAGTAAAGTTGCCGAAATGTCCGCGCGCGTAAGCTTTAGCGGGATTCCGGGAAAACCCGCGCCGGTTCCGACATCAATAAGCGTTGCGCCGTGCAGAATTTCAAATACCGAGAGCGGCAAAACGCTGTCTAAGTAGTGTTTCGTCATAATTTCGAACGGTTCGGTAATCGCGGTGAGATTCATTCGCTCGTTCCAGTCGAGGAGCAGCCGCTCGAACTGCTCGAATCGGTTAAGGTTCGCGTCGTCAATTGGGATGTTTAGTTGGGTTAACGCGGATTTGAGGTCGGTCATTGTGGCTCACCTCCGGCTTGGTTGAGGTATTGACTGAATTTGATTCCGGTGTTATGCGTATACTTTTGCCCAGAAGTATCTGTTACAGTTACAACGATTTCGGCATTTAGATTTTTGCCGGAATGCCTTATAGTGTTCATAAAAGTTTTATATAGCATCGGGAAAAATTCTCTTTCTTCAATTTCGAGCGAAACTTCTGTTCGCAAGGAATTATTGAGTGTCGAAGATTCGAAATTAATAAATCTATTTGGAGAAGTTTCAACCCTTACGTTTTCTAATATTATTTTTCTGTTTCCAGAGTTCAAAACGCTTATAACAATGGAATCAATTGTTTTTGCCTTAATCCTTTGATGAAAAGCAGGAAACCTTGACTCTATTCCATCATTGAGTTCTTCGTGCTCTACGCGTCCTTCATGTTCCCACTTGATTTTCAAATCTTTGTGATTGCTTCTTTTATCTTGCCATTTAACAATAAACAATGCTACAACCGTTGCCGATATTGTTCCGATTGCCGCGGCGGCAGTCCAAAATATCTCCCAATTTACATTACAAATAAATTCCCTCATCTCTACTTCTCACCTGCAATCTCCGCAATCGCGGTGTAAAGGTTGTCCAAATCCTCAACCGAGTTGCACGCCGTGACGATGCACACAACGTTGTTCTCGTCGTGCATTTCAGGGCGAATTTTGTATTTCTCCCACAAAATATCAAACGCCGCTTTGCCGTTCAGTCCTACGCGCGCAAGGCTTATAACCAATCTCGTTGTATCCTTTTGCGTAACGAAGCAATCGCTTAGATGATTCCAAGTCGCGCAAAAAGCGCGTGTGTTTTCGTTAACTTTGTACGCGAAATCCTCGCAAGCGGCGATGATTTTCTCGAAATGTTCGCTCAGTTCCGGCATTCGCGCGATTCCGTCCAACATCTGTGAAATCAGCATAAACGACGGACTTGAGGTTTGCAGCATATTCAAATATTCCTTGATTTTCGGATTGTCGGCGAAGGATTTTCCGATGTTGAGAATCGCCGTTTGCCCCGGCGCGGGAAGCGTCTTATGAGCCGACATTACGCACATATCCGCGCCTTGTTCCATCGCGGTTTGCGGCAGATTCTCGCTGAAGCAAAAATGCGCGCCGTGCGCCTCGTCAACGAGCAGGAATTTCCCTTTATCGTGCAGGATTTCGGCAATCGCGCGAATGTCGGAGCAAATTCCGTAATATGTAGGCGACGTGATGATTGCGCCCTTGATTTTCTTGTGTTTTTTCAGCATTTGCTGCACCACGTAAGGGTTAATCCCGCCTTTGAGCGACGAGTTTAGGTGAACGTCACGCTCGATGTAAATCGGCGTTATGCCAAACAGGCGCAAAGCGTTGGGAATACTGCGGTGACAGTCGCTGTCAACCAGCAATTTGTCGCCCGATTCGCAGGTTGCGAGAATCATGGCGAAATTGCCCACAGTTGAGCCGTTTACGAGGATAAACGAGCGTTCCGCGCCGAAGATTTTCGCAAGTTCCGCTTCCGCGGCGGCAAAAACGCCGGACGAGTCGCTCAAATCGCCCGTTTCAGGGAATTCGGTAACGTCAAGCGGGGACAGCGTCCCCTTGTGTCCGGGCATAAAAAAATTCCCACGAACCCCGTTGGAAAAGGCGTTTATGGATTTTGTAAAATTTGTCATTTGGAATCATTCCTTTGTGGTTTTGTAGGGCGTGACGCCCTCGGCACGCCACCGACATCACCTAAATTATTCGGCGCGCCGGGGGCGTCGCGCCCTACTTGTGGTATGTTTGCCCGCTTAAAATCTTAAATGCGCGGTAGATTTGTTCGGTTAGAATTACGCGTGCGAGTTGATGCGGAAACGTCATTTTCGAGAAGCTGATTCGCTCGTTTGCGCGGGATTTAACTTCGTCCGACAGCCCTTCGGAGCCACCGATTAT
>Ga0123355_10015652_pt1 | contig 11925 bp, 3 predicted proteins | sample TergutEmb28metaG_3_FD_89872 | JGI IMG/M metagenome (GOLD analysis project Ga0123355, IMG submission 89872) | Embiratermes neotenicus P1 segment gut microbial communities from Petit-Saut dam, French Guiana - Emb289 P1 | ecosystem: Host-associated > Arthropoda: Insects > Digestive system > Gut ... | reverse complement strand
GGTGCCACAACACATCGTTTGCAAATACGAATTGAATTGTGAATACCGTAATATAACTTTAGCAAGGAACAAAGCTCCCCGATGATGATCTGACAAGATCGAAACATGTCGGAGTGTTTTAAAAGTGTTTTATGTGAAATTATACGTGCATTCGTTGGTTGATAAACTGAAGCTATCGTGTGGTTCCATGCAAGTGTTACAGTACCTATCGGTTAGCAAGTCTTCTTTTCAACGCAGCATTTTTTTTTTATATTGGCTCCTGTAGCAAACAGAATTTACATAAATAAGCTGTCCACATTTGTTTGTTTCCTTTTTTTTTTTTGGTTAGTGTGCAATAACCATTTCGAGTCATTTCTCTGAGTAAAGCCTTCTCTTCTGTTATTGTCCTTTTTAAAAATTCTGTAACAAAATGTGTACATTGTTACTGAGATTAACACTTATTTGTTTAAATGTTCCTTATTCGGATGATTATTGTAGACGTAAGCAGACGCGTAGGACAATTTATGAGAGAATCGGTGTTTGTTATTGGACGCTGCTACCACGTGTTACCGCCTGTTTCTTTTAATTGGTATAATACGAAACTCTACAGTGACCCAGCTTTCCTAATGACTACCACCAGAGGCGTAAGTAAGGTCCTGGCAAACTCCGCCGTCCTGGGGCCCCGTGGTTAAGGAAGAGTCTCAAACATACAGAATACCAAAGTGTGGTGGATTATTCCGTGCTGGCTTCCGCTCTCCTGGCAGAAGTCAGTATTCTGGGTCCCTAGTATTCCATCTGGGAGAACATCGCTAATACCTGAAGGGGACGCATTCATCGGCGTAGCCGGGGGGAAAGGGGTGACCAGCTATCTACGCGGCAGACTACAGCTGTTTACACATCATCGCTGTCAGACGACACCTAATTGTTGCAGTGACGAGGGTGTCTTTCATGCAGAGTAATGAAAGCTCATTATCCTTGCATGTCGGTAATTTAAAGAGGTAGGAATTTCTATCATGCAGAAGTATGAAGTTTTTTTCTTAATGACATTTTTACTTGGTGGATGTGGTTTTAATAAAAATCTGAACATTTACTGGTGCAATCACTTTGCTGTTTGCCCCATAATCCTTTTTGTTAGGAAGTGAAATGCATTTCCTCCTGGTCAGGTTGGTCATTAGACCTGTAATCCTGAACAGGCGACCTCGAAGTGCAAGTATTTCATCATCGCTATTCATGGCTTATGAAAAGCATGTGTGGTCTGAAGGGAGGACTTGGTGATCTTTTGTGAGAGCAGCTTAATTCTGAATGAATGAAATGTGCTATAAAACACGTAATTGGGAAGCATAGGAGCAAACGACAATAAGAGTAATTACGAAGTTGTTAAATAGTTTTTCAACGTCGAGTATTTGCTGATAACTCTAGACAATTTATCGATTATTAATGGAATTTCGTGGAAACTGTTGTTCGAAGGGAACAGCGGCTGATGTGGCAAAAGAAAACGTTAAAGATAAGATTGTGTAGAATTGAATGCTGAAGAGTGAGATAGAAGTTCATTTTCCACCCTACTGAACATCTCATTAAGTATACAGTCACGGAGGGTGTCCGACAGCGGTGTATGTGGCTCGTGTGGATACCGTCCCCGTTTTCCCATTCTAATGCTGTAACTGTAGTACTTACCTCGGGATACAAAGTGGACCGGGTATAAAACCCACGAAGTTATCGTACAACAAGCGACCAATCGTTACTTTTTATATCCGTTCAATTCCCTCTGCTGTGTTGTTCCAATTCTGCCAATACGATATCTCAGAAATGTCTCATGCCAATGCAGTAAGAAAGTAAAATGGTCTCAGAACGGAAATTTCTTACACTTTTTTAAGTTCGCTGTTATCTGACGGGCACTGGGGTAGAAAACGAAAGTATGTGTATGTGTGTGCATATTTACCGCACCTTTTACATCAAGTACCAATTGTTATTTTCGTAAGTTAGAAGGAAAGTGACCTCTGTTTTGGTGATGGGTTTGCTTTGCCCTTTCGTTTCGTTCAGCACTCTAGCTGCCAACTTCGTGGGTTTGATGGCAAAATAGGACGATCTTTAGTCAAAACATTGTGAAAGATTAGGTAACGTTATGTTTTTTTCGTTAATCGTTTATTTGAATAACTAAGAAAACAGTAGAAATGTTCTACGAATTTCACCTTTTTTGTCTCCGTTGTGGCGAGACATTTATGTAATTGCTCTTATTGTACGAGGCATTTGACCATTGGCTGCAAGATCCCGTGCTGGAACAAGTGAGTATGAGAAGGAAACAGAGCCTCCGCAGGACAATTTTGCTGTGTCTGTGAGTTACATCACGAAATTACATCGAATCGCGTACTGCTGACCTAAATACTTTTCGCTTCCTTTGTCCCCTCACCGTTGAATTCAGTCGGCAGCTCCTGTGTTCTGTGATCAAGAGGTTCCAGGTTCGGATCTCAGACGGGTAACTTTTCACGGCTTAGATTTTGCGGGGTTTTGCTGGTCGCTGCAGGCAATTTGAACGCAACCACGTTCTGTAACGCCGTTTTTAGTAGTTCGTCTCTCGGTCGGCGCCTGTAATAAGATTTATTGAAAGCGTCATCAAATGAACCAAGAATAAATCAAGGAGTGAAGTTGTCCGTACACATTTAGACTACTTTCCTTCTCCTTATACACTCTCCGACTTAACGCAATTTCAAGTTACGCAATTCCAAAACTTAACGCAATTTTTAGAAAGTAACGGAACAATTGAAACAACATCTCGAAAACGCGCACCGAATTTTTCCTTGTGGGGAATGAAATCGCAATGAGATGAAGAAGGCGGAAGAATACTACTGGGAAATAATACAGAGGGGAAGGGGAAGAGGTGGGGGGTGAGGATGTCATGCTGCATCCGATCAGGTTCCAGTGTTTAGTAGTTCGGCAGTGTCTGCTTGTATTTAAATATTTTGTGAAGGTAGTATGCTTTTCAGAATAAGCGGTTGTTTTCCTAAACAGCATTAAACCAGTTGAGTGTAACGTGGAAGCAGCATTTAAATATGAAAAGATAAAATCAGTATACGTCAAACACATCATTTATTGTATGGAAGCTACATGTTTCGACTCTTTATAGGATCATCATCAGGCCTTCTTTGGAATCAAATCAGTGAATGCTGCGTACATGTTGGAAGCAGTTGCTTACTGTGAGAAAGGAAACATAATTTTATATGTTGTGGAGGCAGATTTCGTAGTTAAAATGGGTAAGAGTTTCGAAGTCGCTTTGTGCTGTCTGCGTACATTCAATATAACGAATGCGTCCCACTTTTATTTTTTAGTCTCATACTGTCAGATTTTGGTTTATGTAATGTGACGTGAGGAGTGCCTCAGAAAATGAGACTGTCATGTCCTTCTTTTCTTATTCTTATCTATTGTCTACAAGTTGCCTTAGTGAGCTGCCCGATACGAAGGTCTACTGGAGCTGAAAATCTCTACTAGATTTCCTCACGGATTACTGCAGTCCCTGTAAAGAAACACTGTGACAGAAACTTCATCCTTCATCGGGCAAATCTGTTGAACCACTTCATCACAAACACCAGCCAACTAATAATGTGTGGGGAACAGACGATATTTCATCTGTAAGCCAAAGGCACACCACATGCATCTGCAGACCAATTTTATTTCCTAATAGTCACCAGTGCGCCTTAAGGTACTAAATTTGACCAGTGCCTTTTTTCAGCACGTTCTTCCCACTTCAGGGTCACCATCCTATCTCATTCGTTTTCCAGTAGCTGCTCCAGTTAACAACGTATAAAGACGTCACCTTCGCAGAAATACTTCACACCGGAACAGTACTTTGGAAAAATCTTGCTCTGAGCTTGTTATTCGTTTGGTCGAGTTTCGAACTTCGATAGTTGCACTTCAAACACTATGCAGCTAAACCCGTGATGTACGAGCGTCGGTTACGAAGTAAATTCCCAGTACATATTGGTATTTTAACCCTTTAAACGCCGAATTAAATCCCATCTGCCATATGCTGGCATTATTAGGAACTCACCATATTTTCCACGCTAGCAGGATAAGGGTTAAATCTAACGTGAACAGTTCACATTTAATTGTTCTAACATCTCATCACTTTTCCTCGTAATCACAACCACAACTGAAGTACATTTATCATACCGTGGGATTAGGGTTTCTCTTCCCTTGTAATAATGGTCCGTGTCTTGTGTTATCCTTCATCGTGTCGCATCTGTTTCCAGCTAGCAATTGTGTTTGAAACTGTGACAGCCAAGATCTTGGTGTACCAGTGTAAAAGATCATAATCGCTAGACGAAGAATTCCCCTAACATAATAGCAGTCAGCGTAGGTGCTATAGTCGGGAAATACAAACCATGTATTGTTAGTTGCTGGTTGTTGTTCGTACTGCACACTACCGAATTATGCCATTATAAGAACTGGATTAATGTATTTGTTTTGCATTCCTTCAGGTGAAGAGAGACATAGGAACTTCATCAGTAAATATCCACGTTTGAATTCTTGCAATACAATTTTCTTTACAAGTGAAATATTTCGCAAAACGTATCTGAGCTGATGTTTTCTGTACAGGCAACTTCATCTCTCGTACTGGAAATAGCGCACTGACTTTTGACATATACGACATGTTTACATTCCTGAATTTTATACCAAGCAGAAATTTGTTTTGAATATGATATGTGTGACGCAAGTTGACGAAGGCGGTGTAAAAGGTATGCAAAGATTAAACGTATTACAGTGGGAGAGATAATTAGAGGGCGATTCGCTTTAAAAAAGTTTAGATCTGCGGTCCATTCACTTTAGCACTTTCATAATAATCTCCGCGTAGTTCGCTGTTGCTGCTGTTTATGTCATATTATGTACAACAAGATAAACAATATACGTATAAAGTAAGAATATGACACTCTCCCACGTATTACTGTTGCCATGGAAACTTAACAGTATTTTGTATTGTTGTAGTCGTCAAAAATGTAAAAGTATTCAGTCTTGACATGGAACTGCAGCACTGTTATCGGGCTGCAAAATATGTCGTATTTCTGGAGACAATGTAAAGGTACGTAAGTCTTCGCTAAAAGGGTCAGATATTTTTGTCCGATTTTAACTAAATTTGGAGTTTATCTAAATGTTTTCTTAATTTCTCCAATATCAGATTTCACGACAATCCGTCCATTCGGAGCTGCGCTGATACTTACTGATACAGACGGATATTCGGACAGACATGATGAAACCAGTAATTATTTCAGTACGAATTATTTGTCTGATGTAATCAGTATAAGCTTGATTTTGGGATGTGTATCACATAAAGAGAACTTAAAATTAAGTTCTCGAAACAAATTAACTTTTTAGTCGCAGTGAAACTGAAGTGTGAACGACTGCATATGAACTGGAAGCAATGCCTTTACTGCAATTATTGAATTCTTACACATTGTACTGAAAATTATTGAAATCGTTAAACATAAAACCCATTCCAAAAATAAAATATACGTTCTAGATTTCTTATTTACTTCTAAATATATATTTCGTCCAGGTTTTTTCAACGAATACAGCATCACATAGCACTGACGTGATACTGCATACCGCAGTATAAATTACTTACACTGTTTAAAGTGGTATTTGGCTATGTTCACCCTTTCTGTTGAAAATGGAGTAAATTAACTTTGGTATGAGAACATTTCGCAGGGTAAAGAGAACAAATCTAGCTCTCTGTGTACATGTAGAGAGCGCGCAAGAACTACACGGTGCGTCACAAAGGTCTGTCTCATTTCAAATAACTGTTGGTCAGTTTCGGCTGTTTCTGAGCTGATGCTTTGTGCTAGTTGACATCAAAAGCTGTGACAACGAAGCATATGAAATTAAGTGTAGAATCCGGTGATGCCCATGCGTTTTGTGATCTAGCAGGTTAACTCCAAAGCATGTTCTATGAATTGTGTTTGGGAATTTTGCGATTAGGTTTCCGGTTGAGTTGGCTGCTCCGTTTAACAATCATCGTAAATCATTCAAGTCGCTGTAGGAATTGACGGAACAGTATATTGAACATTTATAAACCAAAATCTGTGTTTGTAGATGTAAAATTCAGTTCTTACCTCATATAGAACTAGCGTGCTCGGATGGAATAACTAGCCGGTGAATATTTTAAGGGAACATAATAATTTTGTACAGTAAGAATCGTACGGAAAACATAAATACACTGCGGGCAACATGTAGTTGTTTATGTTAAAACTTTCAGAGCATATATTAACCACCTTCCTTTAAAGGGTAAACTAAGAAACAGTAATTTCTTTTCCTGGAGAATGTGGCATATTTAAACTATTTTGGTAGCCTCACAACAAGTGATGCGGTATGTACACGCGAAAATAAATCTAGGATTGGCATGGCAAAAGCAGCATTCTACAAGAAAAGTTTCTTTTCACCAGCAAATTGGAAGTAAATGCGAGGAAGCAACTAGTGAGAGGCTACATTTGATGAATACCTTTGTATGATGTTGAAAATTGGGTACTTCGGAAAGTAGATAGGAAATTCCTCGATTTATCAGCTGTAGTTTTTTATGAGACCCATAAGAAAGACCGAATTGCTTCTGTACCCATATCCGTCTTTGACACAGAAAGCTTATCCGATCAATACCTAACAGTTCGCCCTTACATACGTAAAACCTATATCGTATCCATATTAAATCTGTTAGTTCGTTAACAAAGTATATGAAGCATTAGTTTATTTTTTGGTCTAACGAAAGTTACCAACCTACATGCAATTTGTACTTGAATTCCGAGTAGCTGAATTTGTTAAAAGTGGTTGCTTTGATTAACACAACCGGTAAGTAGTTAACTCATTTGAGTTTCATTTCGAGACTTTTGAAAGAAGGTCACAGCCACTTCCCCAGCATTTCCTGGTCAGTCTTAGTAATATTCTCGTGTGTAGACCAGTCATACTTGGTTTTGGCAACACGGAGCCCCAGTCTTTAGAAATGCGAAAGTGTAGTGAAATGCCGACTGGGTGAAATTAATAACCACCGCAGTGAACGCGAGTGTTACGTGCTGTTTCTTCTCAATAGATATATCAGGTACTAATTAAAAGTGCGAGAACAATAATGGTGTTCATTATTGTATTCATGAACTAGATGTCAGTTGTTACCTAACCATAACATTAATCACAGCTAATTTAAAATACCGCCGCTGCGTTTTGTCCCAGATCTTTTGTAGTCCATACCAGTGCAGTGTGTTTTACTGGAACCAGATCAATAAGCCTTTCGTACCAGAGTTTCGTAAAGAAGTTTCGTGTGGTGTTCTTACTTATCCTGTGTTTTCATTTTATACAGCCCATCATAACAGCTGTAATTACTGTATATTTACCATATATACTAAATAGCACGGTGTAAAACCAACACTTAGAAATACATGCATCACATTTACCATATTACAAGTTGGTGTATAGCTTATAGCTGGTTCATACACCAAACGTTGTTCAATATATTTCATCTTGCCAAATCTTAGTTTAAAAAACGTGGATATTACACCATCTTTCCCATGAATGTCTTTGTGTTATGGAACCTTGACTGTCTAATACATTAAGCTCCAATTTTCCGCAAGTCGTTGAGATGATTCCTGAAGATAGACAATACGAATTAATGTAAACATCCATCGCTGTTTTCCTCACGGGTTTCGATGTTGGTAGCTTTGGCCTTTATATAGATAAGACAGCCCGCGAGAAAAAGTCGTCAGCGAATCAAGTAACGATTTGGGTTTGACGACGAAGGGCTATTTCGCTTTTTTAACCCTGAATTCAGCTCCGGTCGATTAAACCTAGCCGCTTAACGATGTATGATCTACTTTCATGAAACAGACTATTTTCTTGAGACTGACAGCTAAGGCACATGTGAATTTGAGACAGAGCCTTATGACCTTACACGTACATAACTCTGTCATTGGGCAATTGAAGCTCGCTTGCTGACGTCTGCGATAATAATTGTGATGGGCAGCAAGAAGAGACACAGCATTACGAATGTTGTATAAAACAGAGTAGAACTGTGTTAGACCAAGCCAACACAGCGTATGGAAGAAACTGCTCTTTATACAAGGAAAGTGAGAAAGTGTGTTATACCAAGCCAACACAAAGTATGGAAGAAACTGCTCTTTATATAAGGAAAGTGAGAAACTGTGTTAGACCAAGTCGACACAGCGTATGAAAGAAACTGCTCTTTATACAAGGAAAGTGAGAAAGTGTGTTATACCAAGCCAACACAATGTATGGAAGAAACTGCTCTTTATATAAGGAAAGTGAGACGCACCAATTTATCTCCGTTTTCATCATGCAAAAGAGCGTAGTGACTTTCTGCCGAGAACTGTCCTCATGGGTACAAAGCTAGTGAAATTCACAGCCATAATTTTTGTAACTGTACACAGAAGGAATTCTGAAAGCACCCCATTAAGATCTAGCCTCTGATTATGCAATTAGAAGCCCAGCTACTTTTTGATCACTTCGTATAGTCGGTAAGAACTCTGTGAACTGTAGAAATTACGCACAAATTCGAGAATTATAACTACGATTGGAGGTGGAAGAAGAGGTTCCGTTCGTGTTGTACATTTTAGGCGTTTAGCTTGGTATTATCTGACGAAATAGACACGTATAACAGTTTCGCTGTAAGAAACTATCCAAAGACGTCCTTGCATAAATATAAACACACAAGTGTAAAATAACATTTTTCGTACGATATAGTGTAGCAGTTCATGTTCACCGTTTATTATGCTTTGGTTTATTGTTCACGTCTCTGAAATCAGCTTGTCACTTTCAATATACTTACGGTTTCTTTTCATTAAAAACGTATAACTGGTACCCCCTCCATACGTTCAGTAACAGTAAACACTCTTTGCTCGCGCCTTTTTAAAACAGCCCTTTTGATGAAAGTAGCGATAGTGACTCAGAATTACGTGCTTCTGTTCCAGTCGGTTTATTATCCTGAGGCTGTATTGGGATATTGTTAAGGAAATAAAATTTCCGGTGCCTCTATTACGATGCGGCGACCGCGGTAGCACAGTGGTTAAGGTGCTGTGCAACAAATCGGAAGGTCGCTGGTTCGATTCCAGATTGTGTCATTGGAATTTTTCGTTAACGTAATCCTTCCAATCGCACTGTGGCACTAGTGTGGACTCAGCCCCTAACAGAAGTGAATACCAGAAATATTTCCTGGGGGTAAAAACAGCCGGTGTGTAAGTCTGACAACCTTAACACCATTCTGGGCCATTGTCACGTAATTTGGGAACCTTAACTTCGTGGAACCCTCTGGGCACCTCGGGCCTGTAATGGGACTGATTTACCTTTTTACTTATTACGATGTGTTTCGCTTCGTCAGTTTAGTGGCCAAAAGTTTTACAGACTCAAACACCCTTAATTTTTTATATTCCTTTTTGGGATTCTGGGATATTAACCTTTTGGCGCCGAAATTATTTTTTTTTAATTTTAGCACACCTATATATAAAATATGAATAACACAGGAACCAGATATGTTAGATTTATGAAACAAACTGCATTTTGAAGAGGAAAGAACGGAGAGTATACACCATGTTTAAAATATTCAGTATCTGTATTTGTTGAATAAATATATAAAATGCAACGTTTAGAGGTTACCGGTGCGGTGCGACCACTATAGTCGTCGTTAGGTGTCAAAGGGTTAAGGTCTAAATTGTTGACCTGTATGTTATATGTCTTAATTTTTTTATGATAGTACGTACTATCATAAAAGAAGACAGTAAACTTGTTGGAGGTGACGTCGTGTATTATGGTAAATATCCACAGCTGTTTCAGAGTTATTTGTTGTCTCTATAGCCTACCCTGATGATGGAGGCAGCAGGTAACTCTGAAAAATCGGTAGATGTTCACCGTAGTACACGGCGTAATATTTCGCAAGGCGATTGTCTCCGGTCTCCTCCATGAGAACCCTGTATTTCGCCGAGAATGTATATTTTCTCATTTCTGCATTTCACATCGCGTTATATTATTATTCATTTCATCATTCCTCATAATTTGAAATAATGTAACGAACAAACGAGAAGAATATGATGTGGCGGCTGTTAATTTATCTCTCAAGTCACCTTTCAGGTGTTTGTTATGACATCATTTGTTCCTATTCTCAAGTGTGACGCTATATAGTAAAGTACTGCAGAGAGAAATTTCCAACCCCTGCCAGTATTTTGTATGTAAATTAAAATACCTCGAAACGTGTTGCTCATTTCTTTAATATTTTTCCTCTTGCTTGAAGTTACTCTGTATTGTTACATTTTGAAACGCACGGTGTGTGAACTTTATACTGCTGCGTAATGAGCCCCATTCCCTAAGGCCCTTTCCCGTTTAGACGTCCATTGCTTTCGCTTGAAAGGGTTTATTTACATAGTGCTGTAGGCCCATCTGCCCTAGAAATGGAGGCGTCTTTAATTCAGTTCACTTTTATTCGCACAGGATTGGAAGTTAATATTAGTATTTTAATTGGTTCTTCAGAGAATATTACCTACAGCTACGTTTCTCAGTGGATTCTGCATTATTTATGTCAGAACACAGTAGTTGTTGCTTGTATGCTGTGATGTTCTCAGTAGTTAGAATACCAAAAGGGTCTTTTACTTCTCTGAGGTACAGAAATCGCTTACTGATTTCATTACCGGGACGCAACTACTCCCGGACAAATTTCATGCGGTATGTAGTTTGTGTCAAAAAGGTATACAATTTCAATAAACAACACGAAAGGTAATGTACTATGATATATCATAGAGGCGCGTTTGTGTAACCATTGTTGCCATGGAAAAGCATTAAGTATTACATATTCTGAGTGTGTGCAGCCTTAGTTATCCAGCATGCAAAGCGTATGAGCCGTATTATATTGTCATCTATGCCCTGTCTGGCTCTAACATATTTTTCAACACGATCTCTTGAACAGTTCGATTATCGGACAGAAGTTATTGAACATAAAATGTGTGTTTCGGTTTTCTTACAACTTTTTTTTTTCTGAAATATTTTCCATTCTAAGAAGAATTCAGTCTGATGTTATCATAAACGTGCATATGTCTTAATGAAATTTAATATAATGCTATTTTTTTTTTCAGATTTTCATGAATGTAGAATTTTCTCGACAGATTTTCGAAAAATACTCTAATATTAAATTTCATGAAAATATGTCCGGTGGGACTGGAGTTTTTTCATGTGAACAGACAGACACGTGGACGGACGGACGAACAGACAGAAAGACTGACGCGAAGAGGCTAATAGTCGTTTTTCGCAATTTTGCAAGCGCGCCTACAAATAGTAAGCCGACGTCTGCCTCCTTGCGAATCGTGGGTAAGGTATTGCAGCTTTCGGCTTGGACTGACGCCGTCTTTTAAGTGCACGTCACACGACTCAGAGGCACATTATATTTTATTGCACAAAGAATAGCTGAATATAACATCCTTATTAAATTGTTCGAAAACTTCTCTGAGATATCCGGTATATTTATGTGACGTGCCATGATCCACTTAGATATTCGGTATATTTATGTGACATGCCACGATCCACTGAGATATCCGGTATATTTATGTGACGTGCCATGATCCACTGATATATCCGGTATATTTATGTGACGTGCCATGATCCACTGATATATCCGGTATATTTATGTGACGTGCCATGATCCACTGATATATCCGGTATATTTATGTGACATGCCACGATCCACTGAGATATTCGGTATATTTATGTGACATGCCACGATCCACTGATATATCCGGTATATTTATGTGACGTGCCACGATCCACTGAGATATTCGGTATATTTATGTGACGTGCCATTATCCACTGATATATCCGGTATATTTATGTGACGTGCCATGATCCACTGATATATCCGGTATATTTATGTGACGTGCCATGATCCACTGATATATCCGGTATATTTATGTGACATGCCACGAT
>Ga0123355_10015651_pt1 | contig 11925 bp, 4 predicted proteins | sample TergutEmb28metaG_3_FD_89872 | JGI IMG/M metagenome (GOLD analysis project Ga0123355, IMG submission 89872) | Embiratermes neotenicus P1 segment gut microbial communities from Petit-Saut dam, French Guiana - Emb289 P1 | ecosystem: Host-associated > Arthropoda: Insects > Digestive system > Gut ... | reverse complement strand
TATGTGAGAAATGAAGAAGTATTACTGAGAGTCAAGGAGCAGAGGAATATCCTACATGAAATAAGGAAACGGAAGGCTAACTGGATTGGTCACATTTTGCGTAAAAACTGTCTTCTACGACGGGTTATTGAAGGAAAGATAAAAGGAGGTATAGAAGTGACAGGAAGATGAGGAAGAAAACGTAGGAAGCTACTGGATGAACTTAAAGAAAGGAGAGGATACTCACAGTTGAAGGAGGAAGCTCTAGATCGCACTATGTGGAGAGCTCGATTTGGAAGAGGCTTTGGACCTGTCGTAAGAGAGACTGCTAAATGATGAATAAACAAGAAAAAGTATACTTGAAGGTAAGAAAGCAAGGCTTTGTACTGTATAAATATTTTAAACGCTCAGGTTCAGACAATTTTAAGCACGTCTTTCTATTAGTGTAAGGAATGCATTTCCATAAACCTGGGCTGCAATACAGGTTACGTAATTCATGTTACGGTAGTATTGACATAAAAATAAAATTACTAAATAATAATCATTTTAGTCACTGCTGCAGTAAGACATTTACACGTGTGTCCGATGCCCCACCGGAATTATCCTGAAGGTTAAATGACTCATGCATAAAGATCAGTGTTGCCACTGTAGAGATTCCGGCATCACGTGCACACGAACCTCTTTCGAGTACCGTATGTGTGTCCCATATAAAGACATGCAATTAACTACTTGCGAAAGAATAACTGAGCGGGAAAACTTCAAACATGTACAGACGAAATGTCTTACATTCTTAGATGCACTTCTTCAACCAAAAATCTACACCAAATTTATAAGACTTAGAGGCCAGTGACTGACGTAAATTTCGTGTCTGATATATGTGAACATTCATATATGCACCTACCTAACTAACTAACTGACTGACTGACCAACCAACCAACCAAAAACAAATCAACCAACTAACCAAATAACTAACCAACTAACCAACTAACTGACTGACTAACCAACCAACCAACCAAAAACAAATCAACCAACTAACTAACCAACCAACTAAGTAACTAACTAACTAACTAACCAACCAACCAACCAAAAACAAATCAACCAACTAACCAACTAAGCAACCAACTAACTAACTGACTGACTGATTAACCAACCAACCAACCAAAAACAAATCAACCAACTAACTAATCAACTAAGTAACCAACTAACTACAAGAAGTATGGTCCTTTCTGAGAAGCTCACAGATCTTCATCGAGACAAGAAATTTCCTCAAATTTTATGGTACCCGAAGATTTATTACAGCATTCAGAAGAGACCGTCAACTGTCCTATTCTCAGCCAAGTCAATTCGCTCCATTGTTCCCAATCCCACTTCTTGAAGATCCATTTAATATATCCTCCCATCTATGCTAAGATCCTCTAAGTAATCTCTTTCCCTCAAATTTCCCCCCTCCCTAAACCCTGCATGCACCTTCCTTCTCCCGATTTGAGCTTTATGCCTCGCCCATCTCATTCTTCTCGATTTGATCGCCCGAATAATATTTGGTGAGGAGCACAGATCATGAAGCTCCTCGTTACCTAGCCTTGCCCACTCCCCTGTTTCCTCTTAGGACCAAATACATTTCTCAGCACCCTACTCTCAAATACCCTCAGCCGACGTTCCTACCTCAATGTAAGCGACCAAGTGTTACACCCATAAAAAACAATAGGCAAAATTATATTTCTGTACATCTTAATCTTTATATTTTCGGAAAGCAAACTTGAAGACAAAAATTCTGCACTACGTGATAGAAAGCATTCCCTGACTTCAATCTGCTTTAATTTCTTCATGAATGAATTTTGATTTGTTAGGATTGTTCCCAAATATCTGAACCCTTCCTTCCTTTCAAACAATTATATATATATATATATATATATATTTATGATTTTTTCCTGCATTCTGGTCTCGAACCATGACCATGTACTTAGTTTTCACAGAATCTACTTTTAGAATATTCGTACAAGCAACCAAAAAGAATTTTCCTTCGGAAGTATAAATCTGCTTGTTAATCTAGCGCTCTATTTCTTTAACTGCTTTTTCAGTTCCAGACAATTTGTGTTTCTACGAACTGATAAACGTTCATACATATTGTTCTAGCTTGCATAGTCTCTTAAATGTCATAAACTAATAACATGTGGAAAATCCAATGAATAATATAGATCTTATGACCTCGAAATGAAGTATTGGCCAATGCCTTAGATCAGGATATGGAAAATCGTAATCACCTTTAACTTATGATCTCTGTAAAGGAAAAACGATAAATGTCAAGGACGTCAGGCTTCAGTGTGACTGTGCCTTAGTGTATTATTGCACTGACTTAATATAACGGTTCCCATGATGGAGCCACTCCTGTAGAGTTATTATAAAAATAATGACGATTACAGAAGAAAAATAACCCTAACTTCCTCTTTATCTTCCTATCAGAAATAAGCGTGGGCCTGTCTGGTCCTTTATAATAAGAATACCTCTTGCGAAGTCCCCTGATATTGCGTCGACAGATTGATTATCTGTTATCATCACACCTATAGGTGTGATGATACCAGATGCTGTGTAATACAATTTTGACCTCCTGATGATGAGAACATGTGCTCGAAACATGTAGAGGCATGAAATAAACTTATTGTAAAACAAAATTTTGTGCATCAAGTTGGTTAATTACTGAGATAAACAGACAAAATTTATTTTACTATGCCAATAAAACCAAGACATGCATATGAAAATACGTTAACTTATTGAATTCTAAACGTTGTAAACCTCATACATGTTTCGGTCACCTTTTGTGACCATCATCACGGAGACAGTGTAAGAAGGATAAATGCCAAAAGCATCGACAACGTTGTATTTGTAGTTTAATATTTTATATTTGTACAGTGGTTTTGATGTCTTTGTAACAAATGCTTCGTAAACCACCACGATGAAGATGGTCAAAAAGATTGCCGAAACATGTAGGAGGTTTACAACTTTTACAATTTAATAAATTAACACATCTTAATGTGTACTTATTGGTTTTATTTTCATAGTAAAGCATATGTGCGTGTACACGAATTGTTTAAAATTTACTTCAATTCATTTGTAAATACGCAGCTGACATGCGTTTTTTTTTGTGCTTTCGTTCCAGTATTTTCCTACATTAAACATACGTTTACAGAAGAATAACGTCTATTTCAATGTGTTATTATGGAGTTTGTGGACTAACTGTAACCAGAAATCACTCCAAATATGGCGTTTCTTTTTGGGTCAGACAGAATAACGATGGTTGTTCAAAGCTGTTGCGAAAGAGACGTAGTAAATTAGGAAATGTGTCAAAATACCAATGCACAGGAATCAGGGATGATAGGAATAATGTTGACAATCCTGTGTTATGATAAACCCAAGCAATATTTTGTGTATCATCTGAAGTTTTTCAAAAATATTTTCGGAATATGGACCTGAATCCATCCAGAAATTTAAAACAGAAAAATTTCATACTTTTTAAGAATTTTGAATAAAAATAGTTTTTATTACTGGAAGGTCATTCAGCACATATCAGTTTCCGAAAATTATGTTCAACAAAAATCTGTGTGAAGTGTCCGGAAAAAAACAGCCATAAACCCACACATTAATGTGTCAGGGAACTAATGGACCGATGGAGGTAATTAAAGTTACTAATATTAAAGTCATCGGCCGTATTATCTAGCAAGAATCTGGCAAATGTGCTGCTAATAAGCTATATCACGCTCTACACTGAGTTCTAAGCCTTCCGCCACGTATAGCAATATAAGAGTTGCCCTTGCTGAATTACGACATTAGAAGTATTATTGGCTTTTGGAGAATGAAAATTAACCAGTAATATAATGTTAAAAATACACTGATATAAACAGAAAACACGTTACAGCATTACTTCACCTGAATCATTACAGGTGTATACAGCAATAAGAAGGCGGACGAGGTTAATTCTGGGATGTAGCGTGGCTAACTTTCTAAATTAGACATGAATTATTTTATAGGTTACAATCGGACAATGAATGTGAATTGAAAATAATTACAAGAGACAGTTACTTGTACTGTTAATTAGATGCACAGTATACACAAAAGAGTTTACTAAGGAGCAGTAGTAGAAAGAAAACCTGCTCCTTAGCGAAATCACATGGTGTGTCCGAGTCCTCGAATGGATTCAGTTGGCGGATTCAGTCAGATGAACATGTCTGAATTATATAGGAAATAACTTGCAAGCTATTTACAACCCTACCTGACAACTAGTTATATTGAACTAACATTTTGAGACGTTCTTAACGAACGTTTTCATAAAATATTATGTTGTGAAATTTGGCGTTCTGCACCCTGTCATTGTTGGAAATTTGTTGGACACCGAAAACTATATTAAAGATAAATAGTATAAAAAATATTTAAATATATTCCTTTTCTACATTTTTTTTATCGTTTGAGTAAGATTTCACAATATTTTCGTAGGGAAAGTCACATTCATCTAAAAAAAGAGCAATATCCTTGATGACACACTTCTGGGGGCACGGACAGAATTTCTTTCCCTCCAATTCCCACTTTCTTCGGTAAGATATAATACATATTACATATCTGCTATGTGCAGTGGAATTACTGCTGGTGGCACTATTACTACTGTATATAAAACAATAACTTTTCTTATATCATTTCCATGTTAAGCCTTTAAATATGACGGTTTTCGATTCCAACTACTGCCACAAAAGACGCTTTTCAAATTTATAAACCCTCTGAGTGTATCCAAGATCGTACAGCGCACTTAAGCTGGCAGGGAGTGAAGAACTAAAGTTTTGTGCAGTGAATGGAGGCTGCACTGAATTGTTAAGAACAGTAAGTTATGTGATTTGTTCTTCCAGCACGTAATGATGAATGTCTTTATATTTGTAAAATGTGCGTGGAGAAAAAGATGTGAACCTAAGTGGACAGCAGTGAAAGATTTGTGGCGTGCACAAATAGACAAAAGAGACGGCGGACCCCGAATTTCAACTGAGAAAATCGCAGTAATGACGTTGGATCCGCTAAGCACTGGGTGAGTTTCTCATGTCCTATCATAACGCTAAGAAGTCTTTCTTACTTTTTATCACTGAATAATATTAACCCTCTAAACAAGAGATGAAACCAAATTTTTTAAACATTTCTAAACCTAATTATGATAAAAGATCTGCCTATCATGTCGTATTAAGTTCTTTATTTCCTATTGACTTTATTAAATTGTGTTAATAATTACCAACCAGTTATACTGTACGTGCATAGTTCTGATGACTGACTTACAATTCTAAATTCACTATCACACAAAAGGGTTGAATAGAAAAAATTAGTATTCCACTCCACTTGAAGTGTTGTAAGTATGTACACACATTACGTAATTTATAATTAGTGTAGATAAAGAATAAATGTTTCCTGAACACGTATTCCTATAATTGCATTTCTAGGCGGAAATGTGTTTGGTAATAATAGTTGTTTACTTCCAAATTATAACAGTAAATTATTAATTAATTCATTAATTATTTCTTATTTCTTAACGGTACTAAATCCATATTAATTTATAACGCGGGAGAGTTAAGTAGATGCAAGACACTAGGCGTGCAGTCCGGCTGCACGGCAGGCAGACACGCTATCAGGGAGGGTCACTCAAAGGAAACTGGTCACGATCATTCAAGTCGTGAATTCTTAGAGCGTAGTCACATCCAGATGCAACGAGGCTCCTCCTATCTTACCAAGCATGCAACACAAATAAATATTGTATTGACAGAGAAATAAAGAGCGGGGGCTTGTGTTTTAGCAATGCTTTGTTACCTCCATTAATGGGATTTGGTGTTCTATACATGCGGCATTATCTCCCATAAACGGATTCGTGCCTTAGCCATTTAATATTATCTCCTAATATAGAGGATCATGCCTTACACTGAGTCACTATCTCATACGAAATGGGGCCCGTGTCTTGTTATGTCCTATAAACGGGATTTGTGTATTTAAAATGCGTTGTTATCTTCTATAAATGGGACTCATATCTTAACAATGTGTTGCTATTTACAATAAATGGAACTCGCCTCCTGAACATATGTTGCTATATCCGGTAAATGGGACTCGCCTTCTAAACATGTGTTGCTATGTCCGGTAAACGGGACTCGCCTTCTAAACATGTGTTGATATACCCGGTAAACGGGACTCGCCTTCTAAACATGTGTTGCTATATCCGGTAAACGGGACTCGCCTCCTAACCATGCGTTGCTATCTCCGATAAACGGGACTCGCCTCTTAACCACGCGTTGCTATCTCCGGTAAACAGGACTCGCCTTCTAAACATGCGTTGCTATCTCCGGTAAACGGGATTCGCCTTCCAAACATGTGTTGCTATATCCGGTAAACGGGACTCGTTTTCTAAACATGTGTTGCTATATCCGGTAAACGGGACTCGCCTTCTAAACATGTGTTGCTATATCCGGTAAACGGAACTCGCCTCCTAATCATGAGTTGCTGTATCCGGTAAAGGGGACTCGCCTCCTAACCATGCGTTGCTATCTCCGATAAAAGGGACTCGCCTTCTAAACATATGTTGCTATATCCGGTAGACTGGACTCGCCTTCTAAGCATATGTTGCTATATCCAGTAAACGGAACTTGCTTCCTAACCATGAGTTGCTGTATCCGGTAAAGGGGACTCGCCTCCCAACCATGCGTTGCTATTTCCGATAAACGGGACTCGCCTTTTAACCATGCGTTGCTATCTCCGGTAAACGGGACTCGCCTCCTAACCATGAGTTGCTGTATCCGGTAAAGGGGACTCGCCTCCTAACCATGCGTTGCTATCTCCCATAAAAGGGGCTCGCCTTCTAACCGTGCGTTGGTATCTCCGATAAACGGGACTCGCCTCCTAACCGTGCGTTGCTGTCTCCGATAAACGGGACTCCCTCCTAACCACACGTTGGTATCTCCGATAAACGGAAATCACCTCCTAAGTATGCGCTGCTATCTCCGGTAAAAGGGGCCTGGGACTTAACCATACATTGTTCTTTCTTATGAAATTGTTCGTTTCTTAGCCCTGCGTTATAGTAGCAAATATTGTGAGTTCAAGTCAAAGGACATAATCTCCAGCAGTTTTTGTTCCTTGAAACCCTTTTGAACGTCATGTGTTTTATGATCATAGACGTTCAGATTTGTAATAATATAGTGTTTATTTTTGTACGTTATTCATAATTTAAAGTTTATGTCATAGCGTCACCATATTATGCGCGTATTATAAAACAATATTTATAAGTTAACTTAGAGTATCGGAGAATAATCTCGTTAAGGCATGACAGAAAAAGAAATATATTAATTAGTCAAAAATATTGCGGAAACAAAAACTGCTACGTATTTCATTTAACTGCTTAAATTAAAGCCATATTTTTCACCAAGCACATTATTTTTTTTTTAAATAGGGCCTTTATAATCTAAGTACTTGCGGTTTTCTTGTGTCAGTGAATTTACATTCTTAGCGATACATTTCAGAGAGATATAACGAATACGATCTGTACCACAATTACGTATCTGTTCTATGTATTTCTTTTCTGACTCTTATCCATGCTACGATGTGGTGCAGAGATTTTGGGGCAAATTATTTACATCAAGCAAGGATGGGTACAAATCTCTCTGTCAAAGATGAAAATAGATCAATGTCAAAACTGACCACGTGTCACTTTTCCCTTTGGTCTTGTTACCACACAAATAAAACAATAATCTGTTCACTTCTATTGTTCTCAGGAGCTACGTCATCCATCATTAAATAGAAACGAGATCTGGGTTAGCGAATTTTTAAACACAGCAAGGTGACGTCATTATTTTCCTGCCCATGCTCCATTTATATACATAAATAGTAGTATTATTACTACTATCAAAGCAGTGCTGCTGGAAAAATCATGGAGTCTGACACATAGAACTATTCATTATTCATGAAAAATCATTTTAAAATGCAAAAAATAAATTATTTATGCAAAAGCTTCTCAATCCTCAAAATTTATACGTGACATAATTCACAAGTGAAAATATAGACCCTTTTTAAATTGTCGTTGAAGCTTACTAACATGTAAAGAAGTGATTATCATCATGAAGAAGAAAATTTAATGTTACGAATTAACTTGTCATATTTATGCTAAGCTTTGCCGGCTTTTTGGTTTACAGCTTGTCAATAACACTTTAACTTCAAGGAGAAATAATTGGAGAGTATTTTTAGTGCGTCCATATTGTAAATCTTGTATTTTTTCCCAGTAATGAGAGAAATCACGAGGTCATCACACACTGCGGAGCAGTATATCTCGCTTACTATTTAGGACACCTGATATCGACTATCTATCAAGATCTCTGTGAGTAAGGATTGGGGAACTCATATTCTTGTGTTTCTAATATTATAAGAGACAACCTTTGATAATATTCTATGTACATGACTCTAAATTTTTCTTAATTGCGTATGGTTTTATGGGGTCTAGGGCTACAAATTTTGCAAATGAGTCATTTTGTGTTTTCAGAAATTAAAGTAACGCCACCTCGCGCAGTCGGTTATAGACCGTGTGAAATATATGGCAGCAGGAGACAAATAAAAAGAAACCTGGGGAGCAATGAATTGAGACGGTCAGTGCATAAAATTCTCCCTCTAAATTTAAAAACAAGTGTCGATGTAACTTGTTATTTAAATCGGCATTAAGATACATTAGAAAGAGACCTTAAGAATTTAAAACTTAATTTGAATATGAAGTGACTTTTCTTCTAACCATTTGTGTCAGTGCCCTACATATGTGGCTGCATTAACTTCGTTTCAGAGCAATTGCCACTTTCTGTCGCTTTGCAATATATTTTCGCAATTTTAAATTCTATATATAAAGATATTTTATGGATAGGCCATGAATTCTGAGTTACGTGTACAGGCATCTTGAAGCTTGTTTGGCTTTAAGATTTGTACTGTCTATCTTTGTATGGAATTATACGTAATATAAAGTCTTCGTTTGGAGGATTTTTTAGATAAAATCTCAAGTAAAGAAACATATATTTTAAATGTCATTTTGAGCATCTGGGACACAAACCATTTAAAAGTGAATGTAAAGGAAGATTCATAGAGACAGTTTTTGAACTAAAGATACTAATTACTGCTTATAATAATAATTATTATTATTATTATTAACTGCAATTGGGTTGTCACCCGGTGGCAGTGGTTATTTTAATGTATACAAAATATGAAATTGGTTACTAATAAATTTAAGTCGGGAGGGCTACATGAGAAGCATGTAGTGGCAACTTGGAATCTTGGGAACCATCTCAGCATGTGCTTAAAGGGGCAGGGAAGCCAAAAAAAAAAAAAACTCTGTCGAGCTGGCCGGTCGCAGGACTTTCCGAAAACTGACTTCTAGCCAGCAGTCCGGCATTTAAGTAAAAACAGCAATACACAAACAGTACAACAAATACACTTATGTTCTGTTTAAAGAAATTTAAGTTAATTATTTTTTTATGCAATTTTCATTTTCTTTGACTAACACAACAGCACTTGTATCATGTTGTTTTCATTTTACATACCGTTACTTACTGCTGGTCATTCTTTATCCTTTACTTGAATATATACTTATGTTTATTGGACCGTGCATCATCTTGATAGTTGAATAAAGAGAGACCAACTTGATGTCACTGCTTTATTATTTCTTTATTTAATGCTCAACATGTTTCGGATGTTAATACATCCATCCTCAGGAGCTTGCGACTTATTTGTTGAGTTATTTCATGGCTTGAATATCTCTGGTTCGATGTGTGTTGGTGTTACGTTGTGGTTTGGCTGTGGTGGTGTGGTATCTGCATGCAGGCTTCAGCCTGCATACGGATACCACAACACCACAGCCAAACCACAACTTAACACCAACACACATCGAACCAGCACAACACAACCCATGAAATAACTCAACAAATAAGTCTCAAGCTCCTGAGGATGGATGTATTAACATCCGAAACATGTTGAGCATTAAATAATGAAATAATAAAGCAAGTGACATCAAGTTGGTCTCCTTTCATTCAAATACTTACATTAATTCAATTTTTGCTCCTATATGAAATGTGTCCCTGGAGACGAACTCATCTCTCTAAAGGTAAGTCTTTTGTAAACTTCTAATTTATTTGACGGTACAATCAAATACTTTGGATTCATGTGTTAAAAATCAAGGTGACTTGTGAGTATTCATTGGGGAAAAGAAGTAATGTAGCCGGTCTAGCTTAATTCCAGGAGTTGTATTGAACATTAACCTGGACGACTTAAAACAACTGCAGAATACGTGTTCAAATAGCCTATCAGTGGACAGAAATTTGAACCCGAGACCACGGAAATAATGTACGAGAACGAAATTCTCCGTCGTGACCTCATACAGCCTTATTGTTTCAGCCTTCAAAATTCCCATAGTACTGCTACCCTATCAGAAAACATAATATTATCTGTGCTAATAACATAAATTATACGTTTTTTCGTACATAATTAAAGTGTACAGTGATAGTGTGGTTAGTATTATTGTACGTAAGCTATTATTAAGCCTGCAGAATCGCTCGAATCTTTCTTTGTCGGAACATCGTGCTACGTTGATTTGTTTTACATAAACAATAGGTCTGAATATTTTTCCTGTGACGCTGCGGAACGTAATATATGGCTAACAGCAAGGAGAAGAATCCTTCTTAGGAATCCAGTGGTCCCTTAGTTAATCAAGAAACCCCTTCCCCTTTTTACGGAATCCGAACCCTCATTATCGTGTTCACCAGACGTGGAAACCGCACTGGATTTCGATGCAAGGGGACAGTTGATAACATGCTGCATATGATTTAGGTTAAAGTATTGTCACGCCACAAATTGTCTTTTACACACATTAGAGACCCTGCCCTTCACTAAATAGAAAACTTCAGACGAATTATTCTTATTCAGTAAAATACAAGAACTAAAGTGTAGCCTAAATTTTGTATCAATTTTTCTTCTACATAAGCCCTTTGAACCTGTTAAGTGGCATATGTTTTAAAATGTGATTTATGCCAACATTACTGCAGACTTCATTCCTTCTACATTCCTTCCTTGTGCGATTGTGACATTAAGCGGTTTGTTAAGATGGAAACAACTCTAGGTCAATAAAGGCCAGTCGTTTTATATGGCGCCGGAAATTGGGACATCTATATACACCCTGGGGGTGTAATTCATGCCCAGCGAGAGGTAGAAATAAAACTAGCATGCGGTTTCGTAAGTAATCGTGAAATATTTTATCTGAGTTCTTAAACCAGTGACAAGATCGCGATGTATATTGCTGGGCTTACTGAAACGGTACTAGCAGGGGGCCTGGTATTTTGCCTATATATTGACAGTGTAAAATTTGGACTTATGGTGCTTTGGTTGTGGGAAATCTTAACAAAATGATTTAAAATAATGAGGAAATTGATGCTGTATATTATTTCGCACAACATTTATGAGCGTGCCATTTTAATACGGTACGGCGTACTTGGCGTATCTAAAGCAATTTTCGTAAATTCTAAAGGCGTTATAGGAAATGCACAAATAATGAAACAATTAAACTCTTACTATGCATAAAACACATTACAAGACCAACAAATGCAGTTTGGTTTTATGCATAATATTGCATAATAGTCACCAAAATGTTTCGGCCACTCATGTTGCCATCTTCAAGGTGGTGAGAACAAGAATTCAAATATATTCTTATAACAACACAAACTAGATGCACTAATTTCTCAAATTTATTTTTGGAATAATACTCTACACGTTTCGGATAGTTCCTCTGTTCATCGTCAGGAGTTTTTCAGTGTACAAACTGCAATGGTATATGTCATAGAGGTTATGCTGCCTGCTTGCTAGCAAGCAGGCAGCATAACCTCTATGACATATACCATTGCAGTTTGTACACTGAAAAACTCC
>Ga0123355_10015650_pt1 | contig 11926 bp, 6 predicted proteins | sample TergutEmb28metaG_3_FD_89872 | JGI IMG/M metagenome (GOLD analysis project Ga0123355, IMG submission 89872) | Embiratermes neotenicus P1 segment gut microbial communities from Petit-Saut dam, French Guiana - Emb289 P1 | ecosystem: Host-associated > Arthropoda: Insects > Digestive system > Gut ... | reverse complement strand
CCGTATATAAGACAATACTGCGACCCATCTGGACATACGGGATAGAGCTATGGGGATGCAGCAAGCCATCCAACACCAAGATTCTCCAAACATTCCAATCAAAAATGCTCAGAATGATCAGTACTGCCCCCTGGTACGTCTCCAACCAAACCTTGCACAACGACTTCGAAATCCCGTACGTAACGGAAGTGATTAGAATCAACACCAACAAATGCAAAAATCGCAGCACTGTGCACAGTAATCAACTGATTAGAATCCTCTTCAACCCCTCAGTCGACAGACGATTCAAAGGGTTATGGCCGGAAGACTTAGCCCAATAGCAAAGCTCCAGTGAACCATCGATGGATGGTGCCTGCCTCACGACCTTTTCTTACCTCAACTTTACTAATTACTCTATCTATGTTGAGTAGATTGTAACTTGCAATATACAATAAAAAAAATACTGATGTTTTAAAACGAACAAAGTTGGATGCAGTTCACACATAGTGATAACCTTACAGTTGCCGTATATCCATTTTCAACAGTACAAGCGAAAAATTAAATAAAGCCCATAACTTATAAAGCTGTCGTCCATACTAACGACATTCAATTGAACTATAAGTATTCTGTCGTCTTGCCCTCTTTGTGCACCGTAGTGATTTCGAACAAATTCAGTTACATAGTGTACAATTTAAATTGTGAGTAAAATGAGCATGATCCCGGTCTTCCCCCTCCCCCTCTTCCCGAAATCTTCAGTCCTGGCTAACCAAACTTGACACTAGATAAATGAAATTATGCAAATCAGTAAGTAATGCAAAGAAGTCTTCAGAGCCTCTATCGCGCCGTCCAGGGTTTGTTACTTTATTTTCGGTGGTAGGAGACATGACGGGAGTTTGGTCGTGGAATATCGGTAATATTGTTACTTTAAGAAAGGAACATGACTGGAGATATCAGAGATGTCAGGAAGCAGAAGTTACAGCACTGCTGCATGCAAGACACCGATATGCTAAGAAATCGTGCATGTGGAATTTATTGTACCGACTGATGATGGGCTAATGAGGCCCGAAAAATGTAGGATTTAGTGGTTATTATAAAATTACTGTAACTAATGCAATTGTGTGCATTTGTTGCTTAAATTGTGGTAATTGAATTGTAATGCTTGGAATGGAAAATGAGAAAATCGGAGAGCAGTTTTCTGAAACGAACGTACTCTTACATCCCAAGAAACAGAGCGGGAGGAAGTTCAGTGGATGGTGGAGAAATTCATGCAGTGAAGAATTTTGTGATATGTATTAGTCGTTATATTTCGATCCTGCTGGCCGCGCGGTCTAAGGCGTGGGTCTGCGGCTTTTCCTTTGCTGGGATTGCGGGTTCGAATGTCAGTCTGTTGGTAATGTTGAGTGCTGTTAGGTAGAGGTCTCTATTACGGCCGATCCCTCGTCAAGAGGAGTCCTACCGAGTTTGGTGTGTCTGAGTATGTTCGCGAAGCCTCGATAATGAGGAAGTCTAGGCCCGAGTAGGACTGTTGCGCCACAGAAAAAAAAATTATAGTTAAACAGTTTGTTGTCAGGGCGACCAAATTAAGGAAGATGAAATGGGTTGGGCCTATAGCACCCATGATCGAGACGAAAAATGCAAGCGCAAATTTAACCTGCATTCTTGTTAATATTAATATTGAGGTATATCTCATAAAGAGTTTGTGTGTTGGTGAACTGGATTCATCTGAGTAACATTACTGAAATGTAGTTTGTTAATACGGACACGGTAATGACTGTTGGGTTGTATAAATGGCGTAGGATTTCTTGAGAATCCGACCGACCATCAGTTTACGGAAAATCCTCCTACTTCTTTTTCGTCATTGCACTTAACTACGTGCACCAAACCAGTCAGAGTGGCGTGCTGGAGCGAACACGCAGTCCGTATGTCAGCATGTGACCAGGTACAATACTTCCGACGAACATAATCTGATCTGAACACTTCACAGGTTTTGCTGACTTTCCGCCGAAGCTTGCGCAGAGAAACCTCTCCGGAAATTTATTTTGTGAGCTGAAGGGGTGACTAGGGTAGCAGTTGTCTACGGGCGGGTTTGCCCTACATTGTTCCCAACCCTTCCTACAGTACCAGATCGATCCAGGGCCACTGCAGCCATGGTAATTGTTCTTCTCCTCGCCCCTTTTTCCAACATCCGCCCCGACCACATCGACAATCAACATCGAGAACCATGGGCGTAAAGGTCTATCGCAGTTGAAGGACATTTGGAAATGATTGCCGATGCTACTTTAAACAACACTGAAGTCTTGTAACCTCTAAAACTGCGGACAAAAACTCTTACATCCGATATGAAATGTGCTGTTTCGCTTTTTATTTAGAGACGTTAGCGGTAACTCATACGGTATAGCATTGACAAGTGCTACAGCACTGTGCATTAAGCTATTGCATAAGGGATCTTTTAACCGTTAGTTGCGGTTTTATGGTACAAATTATTGCCTCACATAGCAATTCCTGTCGTCTATACTCGTTTATCCTTAGCTTCTTATGTGGTTATTAATCGAATATATCCACTTTCTTTGTAGTGAGCAAGATGGCAAATGGCGTGCTTCATGAAGTAATATGCACGTCTTATCAAAGCTTTTATTTAGTACTTTCAAAATATCATAGGATCCACAATGCACGCTTATAGGAAATTTTTAATTAACGCCCATCAGGAAAGTGCGGTAGTCTTTATGCCGATTTTTCCGCAACTCGTAAATAGCCCACTCAACAGAATTACGTACAGACCTCTTGTACTAAATTTCATCCAAATCAGAAAACAAATGCGGAAATTACGAGTAGAAGTTCACTGAATCCCCTTTATAAACTACAGCTGTTTTTGTGATGAAACTTTAACCTTTTGGCGCCGGAATTATTTTTTTAACTTTAGCACACCCTGTATATAAAATGTGAATAATACAGGAACCAGTACTTTAGATTTATGAAACAAACTGCATTTTGAAGAGGAAAAAACGGAGAGTATATACCATGTTTAAAATATTCAGTACCTATATTTGTTGAATAAATACATAAAATGCAACGTTTAGAGGTTAGCGGTGCGGTGCGACCACTATAGTCGTCGTTAGGCGTCAAAGGGTTAAGAAACTCCTAGTTTCTAAATACATATTTATGGAAGTCTCTTATACCGAATTTTATCCAACTTGGACAAACAATGTAGCAAACAGGGCAAAACATTATTTACACCTTTTGCAGAAGCATGTTATTCACTGCATTGCTTTTCATGAAACTCAGCAACGCAAGCACGTCTTCATAATAAGTGTCCAACTTTACCTAAAGTTGAAGTATTTCTATCAACTTTTAGCACAAATCAAAAATATTTAATTTAATGAAAGTCCTTTCAATAAAAGCAGCACAACAATGCAAGTAATATTACTCACGTTTGAATAATATTACTTGCATTGCTGAACAACACACATTCGTGTGTATCTTTTGTACAGCGTGATTATACCTTGGATAATTGCCGGAACAGGTAGCTGTTGGATTTTTATAACAAATATTATATATGTTGCGTTCGATAGATAATTATGTTTTTATACGTTTAGCACAGCGGGATTAGTCGCGCTAAACGGAAGTCCATTCAGCGGTCTCCGAGTTTTATCATGCGTGAAAAAGGCGGACGGACGGACGGACGGACGGATGGATAGGTGGATGGAGAGATTGTAATAGGTGATTCACAGGAATACAAATGTTCCTAATGTTTATAAATTTTTGTTGTCGCCGGACAACGCTGTACGAACTGTAGGAGTTGTTTTCGGCAAATGAGAAGTGATTTTGTTGTGACTGATGAACTGAGAAAGATTGAGAAAGAAATGGCAGTCGACCTTTCTAAGGTATTAGACCTGCACCTGGGGAATGACTGAGTAAAACCGTGGGATACCTGTCAGAATAGTCGCTGTGATAGTCGAGTCTCTAAGCCGTGATCTCACGGACATACATTTTAATGTTGATAATTTATGCCTAATGTTTTGGGATATCTCGCGTGATAAGACAGAAAGTTTTTTATCTCAGCTTGTGGTGAAAAATTCTAAAGTAAAATCTATTCTTCACTGACAGCTGGATTCCCTATCATATGAACGAGACAAAATATGCTTAGGTAGCGCAATTAGAGGCGCGTTTACAAAAATACAAGAAGTGACTATTACCTTCGTCATGTCTGTCTGTCTGTCCATCCGTCCTTCCGTATGGAACAATCGGCTCCCATCAAACGGATTTTCATGAAATTTTATATTTGAGTATTTTTCGAATATCTGTCCACAAACTTCGAGTTTTCATTGAAATCTGACAGGAAAAACGGGATGTTTACTTGAAGACTTTTGTAGGTCTATATTCATGATATCTCGCTGAATTCTTCTTAAAATAAGAAATGTTTCAGAAAAAAATTTTAGATAAAATCAAAATACACTTTCTATGTCCAGGAACGTTTTTTTCCGGAAATCGTGCCGTTTAAGAGATAATGTGAAAAAATATAGTACAGCCAGACGACCCACGGAGGACATTATAATACGTTGCTTCCGCTTTGCAGGCTGTATGACCAAGGCTACAAACACACACTCAGAGTATGTAATATTTATTGCTTTTCCACAGCAACAATGGTTACGCGAACGCGCTTTAATATTACGTTGTACGTAGGCCTGCATTGCTTATTTTTGTAAATAAAGTGCCGGTACTCACCCTTGGGAGCTGGTATTGTTGAAAATGTCTTCAGAATGTATTAAAAATAAGGAAAAATCTTGACATTCTTATTTATTACTTTGAAAATATTGTGGGATAAAATCATCAAAATCTTTCCCTCCGACTTCTGAATTTATCTTATTCATTTAATGCCTCGCCGTCAATAATTATGCCAGTACGCCGTACCCTTGCATACAGTCACAGGAAAGTACTGCTTTTAGGTTCAACAATTCACATTGCTCTCTTGCTGTCTCACTGTCTTCATTCAGTCACTCACTCACTCACTCATTCACTCACCCATACAAGTAATTATAAGAGATTCCGAAATTGTGTTCAAAGGCACTCTCTTTTGTACCGTCAAATGAGCAGTTGATAGTGATGCACGGCATTTTAGGGACACCAATATCATAATGTGGCCCGTCCCAGTGGCTGCACCGTCCAAGGCGTAGGTCTGCGGCCGCTCGCCTGCTGAGATTGTGGGTTCGAATGCCAGCGGGGGCCTTGATGTTGGTCTGTGGTGATTGTTGTGTGTTATTTTGTAGAGGTCTCTGCGACGAACTTAGCACTCGTCCAGAGGAGACCTACCGACTCTGATGTGTCGTGTATGATATAGAAACCTCGTGAATGAGGAGGCCCTGGCCCACTAGTGACTGTTGCGCCACAAAAAACAATGTCATAACGTAAAGTTCCTGACGTAACGTACGTTAATATTTTAGAACAGCATGCTGTCCCGGATCGGTCTAGATTGTAATTGTCCAGCAATTCAAAATACAGTTTTGAAGAGCCAGCGGATTATTTCCATGGATCGATATCTGTTTAGAATTAGTTGATCACACAACTGATCAGGAAATCCCTTATCTTTCACCTATAGAATTCACAAGGCCCATTAAAATGTCCAGGTGGGCTGTCATAGGACCTTATTTTGAGCCAGTTGGGTCCATTTCACCCTCTCACACCGTTTATCTTGTATTTTATAATTATCACCCTCCCGCATTTGCACAAATTTTTAAAGTGTGCCTTCCCTACAGGTTTTCCGAATAAAGCTTCTTTTTAATAAGCTTCTCCCATGTTTGCTACGTCGCCCTATCAGATATTCCTCCATTAATAATCACCCTAATAATATAAGTATTAATTTTTAGGCGCGTTCACCAAATTGCGAAAAGCTACTATTTTCTCCGTCATATCTGTCCATCTCTCCGCAGAGAATAACTCCGCTCCCACTGGATGGAATTTCATGAAATAAAATATTTCAGTATTGGTCGAAAATCTGTCGAGAAAATTCAATTTCGATTAAAATCGGAGAAGAATAATGGTTACTCCACATGAATACCAATACACATTTTTTTATCATATCTCGCTCGTTTCTTCTTAGAATGAGAAATGTTTCAGACAAACGTTGTATTAAAAATCGAAACACATTTGATGTTCAACAATTTCTTTTCTCGAAAATCGAGCCGTTTATGAGATAATGTGAAAAAATATTGTGGAGTCGGGCAGGCCACAGATGGCAATATAATGCGGCGCATGCGCTTTGCATGATGGCTACCTAAGGCTACAAACACACACCCATAATATGTAATACTTATTGCTTTTCTACTGCAACAATGGTTGCACGAACGCGCCTCAATGTTACGTCATAAGTACATTGTCTGGATTGTTCATCATGCAGCTGTTCCCATCATCCTACAGTTTTCTCCTTCTTTCATCCATATTACCCACAGTGCCCAGAAAGCTCTAAGAAACACCTGTGCTAATCTGCACTTGAGTTTCTACCGTAAGATTATAGCACTGGCCATCATAGCTGAATATTTAACTCTGACTTCAACTGAGATGGGAGAATATACGGATAATCATAAGGAAACCTTTTATTTTGTCCGCTAGACTTTCCTTGTTTCTTGATGGATAGTCTTCACCACGCAGTGGAACTTATCTGCATTGTCTACTCGCGGTTTCACTGATAGGTGTCCCGCTTTAGAACATAGTGTTAACATTTGCCATTTCTATGTCGTTAGTCGCTACGTACTGAATATTTTATTGTGCTAAGTTTGCCGCCATGTTAAGCTTTTTGAAACAATACTGTCTTGTATTTTTTCAGCCCGTTGTAAGTGGATAGAATGGATATTACAGATGTATTAATATTCAGGAATTCATTGATTTATAAAAGGTCAAGGTACATTCATCCCTGTGCAGGCCAAGAAGGCGTATGGATGAATGGAGATATAGCTCTAGTCATTCTTAAACTCGGTGCTAAATGGAGGCGAATGGTCACCTTAATGCCCCCCGCTTCTTTCCTGGGGAAAGCACCCCTAATTGACTAGAAGGCCTGATGGAACCCAGAGCGACTCTGGAGGCACTGCAGGTACTGTACATAAATCTCTTGCCGTCTTTGGCAAAAGAATCTCGATTCTTAATGTGACTCAGAGCCTCTATTCCTCTGTTTTCCAGTCCCTGGTTCAGTCACTATGCCGCTCCTGCTCTTGGAATGATCTAACCAATGTACAAAATACAGCAGGCCTATATGAATTTGAGTAATAATAATAAGATAATAACGAGTTGTTAACTGTGGATCTATAAGATAGAGAGAGCGGAATGGGTGATAGTGGGAACTGCACATACAAGGGACAGATGCGTCTAGAAAGCATCAGTCCTCTTTCTCTGTGGCCAGCATAAAAAGGTTATGACGTACGGAACAAAGCGTGGACGAGATGCAAGGTAGATAGTTGGCCAGCTTACAGAGGAATTACCGGACTTAAAAATAATGAAACTTTACCGTTGGTCCCTTACGGCAGGCTATACGGTTCCTCCTGTGCCCACAGATAAAGACCTAATTGTGTTAGGGATCAGGGAGAGTTGCTACCCTGTGCAGGCTGCAGAGTTTAAGTCCGACCACTTTTACTATTCTCTTTGGCCACCTGCGGCTTCGAACATGGCAGAACACTGAAGTGCCTTCCTAGCGTGGTGGACAAAGTGGAACTGAAACAAATTTTCCCCATATACTTCGGTCACACACCTCCCTGTTCATATTCATCTACTGTCAGTGCTATGCAGTATAGCCTACATACAGGCAGCTTCTCCTACACCATCACGAACACACAAGAAGCCGTCCTTACACCGGTACGAGCACAGTAGCTGTCATATTGATCCCTGCTCTGAATTCTCTCTCCGGGTCACGGGTCAGGACCCTCAACACTTTAGAGAACTCCAGACAATGATAGCAGAGCAGCGGGTGCAGCATGTATATTTTAACACAGGTCCCACACCAGCACCCCAGCAAATGCCTTTAAAATTCTTAGACTATTTCTACCTCTTAAATACAACACATCTGCTGTAAGCTCTTCAGTAATTAAGTCTACGAAAACTTGTTATATAATAATACAAAATTATTTTCTTGGGCCGTTCCATGGCCCCCAGCGCCTCAATGCAGAGGTCCGGGTTCAATCACCGGTCAGTCTTTATAGGATTTAAAAGAAAGAGTGGCACTGGGACAAATATTTCTCCTAGCACTTCGCTTTTCGTCTGCCAGTACCATTCCATTCTTTCGCCATATTGTGACGCAATGGACCCAAACTTCCAATACTATGGGATAGTTCTGAACGATTTCTCTTCGGTTAAGAAATCCGACGTGTCAGGCTAGATATGAAGAAATGTGGGGCCCAGAGCCGGCCTGAGGGCGGAGGAAAAGAGAACACATCCTGCCTTTCCTGGATCCGAATTCTGATCCCCCCGTCTCTATCGTAGCACATTCTCTATGCTGACTGAAAGTGTTTACTACAATGTTTTACGAGCCCTGTACACTAGAATTGCTTATGTTTGTCAAAATAATCACGATGAAAACTGGACGGTGTGTTGCGGAACATCAGACTTAGCGGTCTATATGGTAAGAATCAGGCTCTCGACCTCCGTTGACCTGAAACGGTAGTGCGCCACCATCTCTCGTATATATAAACACCCCAACGACTGCGAGATGTCAGACCATACAAACTACCCTTCTGTACCTCGAAGGCATAGGGTTCAGAGAAAGAGAGCAACCGAAATTAATTTCCCAAACATAATGTATATTACTGAAAATGTTACACTATTAGAATGAGGAGTGAGATTACCTGTAGTACTTAATCTGACAGTTTCCTTATTTCTATCCACTTCACTGTCCAGAACCACCACAGACCTTGTTCAGTTCAAAAGTAAACCCCCCTGCCTTGTAGATGGGACACGGAAGGGTAAACCATCAGTATTACGTCGGGGTTCATGACTGCGACAGGACGTCACCTCGCAGGTACTAAACGTTCTCGGTGTTTCCCTCAAAATACCTACACAACTTGAAGGTTGTTTGACCGTGCATCTTCCTCATGAAACAAAGTGAAGAGCCAACTTGATGCAACTAAGTAATTTTATTGATGTATTCTTAGCTCGACATGTTTCGGGTACATATGCCCATCATCAGGAGCATTCGATGTTGAGTTGCAGCAAATGGTTTTCTGCACCGAGTTTTTGGATGGGTGGTGGTCTTGAGAGCCGTTGCGTAGGTCGTGTGTACGGTGCGGATGGTGCCGTCACACGACACCATCCGCACCGTACACACGACCTACGCAACGGCTCTCAAGACCACCACCCATCCAAAAACTTCGTGCAGAAAACCATTTGCTGCAACTCAACATCGAATGCTCCTGATGATGGGCATATGTACTCGAAACATGTCGAGCTAAGAATACATCAATAAAATTACCTAGTTGCATCAAATTGACATTTCACTTTATTTCACCTACACAACTGTCCAACTTCCTAACTGTTTATACCTTAAATTTTTCTTTCACCCTTCTGCATCATATCAGTAGTTATTCTTGTTGACTGGTACGGCACACAGTTTGACCTCGGTCAAGACCTCACAAATTTTTAAGTATTTGGCCTTCGACACATACCTTATATTCCAGTTACTTCATAACAGTACTCTGGCCCTCACTTATCAAACAAAAAATTATACTTTGTGACATATGTATGAAGTTCCATAACGTTATAGTTGTTACGTCATTCCTTAATACGTTAAAAACTTAATTTGTTACAGTATTTTTTGTCTAAATTTTACAACCGAATAGTACTTCCAAAGTTCGCTACATTACGCTCGTGCAACTACGGCCTACGCGATATAATCTTAACAAATGACACTGTGGTTAAACAAAACACTTGCCTGCCTCTCTCCTGTTGCTCCAATTTTCTTGTCACTAGCCTAGTTGCTAGGCGACCCTAACTGGTTTACCTGTAATGCAGCTTTTCCCAACATTTTAGGTTCCACGACACCCGTTCATGGTAATATAAATTTTCTCGAACCCTCCTGAGAAAATATTTTCCAACGATTGTGTTGCTTCTGCGTGTTCTTGTGTAGTAAACACCTTTGTATTTTTGGGCTAAACGTACCAAGAAAGCTATCTCAGTTTCTGCTCAGAGTATGACGTAAGGCTTTTAGGTTTACTTCTGAACAGTAAAAACGTGGGGCAAATTTCGGATACAGTCGCCGTGACAGCCAATTGGAAGGGCGATGCCTGCTGACTACCTACGCCATAATTGCATCCCCTCCTAAAAAGGAAATATGTAAGTTCCTGAGTGCGCCGCCCTCCGTATATGAATGTATGTGTACGTGGATGTCTCTTTATTTCAACTTTCTGATATTCAGGAAATGCCATTGTAAGGTATCACAAGTCTGCTGTTTGAATTTCCTACAACGGTAATAATAACATGGCGGACAAGCGAATTTTTGAAGCGGGAACTACACTAGCGCTAGTTCGTTCCAGGTATCGAAAAGGCGTGGTATAATAGACCTTTACAAATATGCGATATATATTGTTTATAACGTAAAGTAACAATATGGCGGCCGTGCAAATATGTTATTTCCATTCGGTTTGATGGCAACCATTAGTTAGCCTTTGCAGCTAGGCATGTAAAATACGGCACTGAGGTAGACCACAAAATAATGACGGGATATAAAGATGTCCCACAACGAACCTGCCAAGCTTCAGGCGTCTATTTATTGATTCGTTTTGAATGACAAGTGTTATATTAACATGGACCGAAATCTCGCCTTTGTGTATTCACTGCCCCTTCCAACACCACGTTCTCAGTAGTGTCGTGTATACACACCCACCAGCCGGGACGCAGTTTGCTTGTATTCGCCGTCAAGGAAAAAATTGTACTGTGTGTGACTGTTCATGCAAAGCGTTGTGTTATGATCGACAAATAAAAAACAGTTCACAAATGAAGATTAGGTACGCTTCTGTTTCTATTACCGGTTCTGTACTGCGAATAAACGGGCGTCGTTTGAAGAGTACATGCACCGGTTTCCCAACTGTTCCCACTAGTCAGCTTACGTTAGTGTTTTGGAGAGGCGGTATCTTTCACCCAGGTACCACTGAGCGTGGTGTATTGGTTTGTGACAATGAGCTGACACTACGAAGGGTGCAAGAAGAGATATTGAGGTCATCGTATGCCTAACATCGAACGGAGTTTTCCTTATGTTAGGAACGACCCACAGTAGGCTATACATGATAGGAAATGAATATTATGAACAAATTGAGGCTCGTTTGCTTGACCATTGTTGCCGTCAAAAGGCAATAAGTATTATGTATTATGAGTGTGTGTCTATAGCCTTGATTATCCAGCATGCAATGCGCATGCGCCGCATTTTATTGTCATCTGAAGTCTGTCCGGCTCTACTATGCTTTTTCACATGACATAAACGGTATAGTTTTCGGAAAAAAGTTTTTGAACATAAAGGTGTGTTTTGATTTTCTGTACAACTTTTGTCTAAAACAATTCTCATTATAAAAATAATTCAGCGAGATATCATAAATGTACGTAGATGTTCATGTAAAGCGCCGTTGTTCTAGTTACGTTTTAATTAAACAGGGATTTTGCAACAGATTTTCGAAAAATACTCATATACCTAATTTCATGAAAATCCGTCCAGTGGGAGCCATGTTGTTCCATGTGGACAGACGGACAGATGGACGGAGGGGAAGGCAGACAGATATGACGAAGCTAATGGTCGCTTTTCACAATTTTGCAAAAGCGTCTAATAAAGTTTATTTATCTCAGTAATTAACCAACTTAATGCACAAAATTTTTGTTTTACAATACGTTTATTTCATGCCTCTACATGTTTTGAGCACATGTGCTCATCATCAGGAGGTCAAAATTGCATTACACAGCCTCTGGTATCATCACACCTATAGTGATG
>Ga0123355_10015649_pt1 | contig 11926 bp, 6 predicted proteins | sample TergutEmb28metaG_3_FD_89872 | JGI IMG/M metagenome (GOLD analysis project Ga0123355, IMG submission 89872) | Embiratermes neotenicus P1 segment gut microbial communities from Petit-Saut dam, French Guiana - Emb289 P1 | ecosystem: Host-associated > Arthropoda: Insects > Digestive system > Gut ... | reverse complement strand
TCAATGTGATTGAGCTTAATATAGGAGATACATCACTGGATGTATTTCCTACATGCCATTAATAGTGACCGTCAAACACGATTGCTGAATGTCCTCGGACAGATTGCAGTGATACTGGGAGATAAAAAAAACTCAATGACGTTTTGTCTCATAAGATAGCATTCTTCATAACTGAAGGATCTGTCCTGACATTTGCGTAGAGAGAGTGCAAAACAGTGAAAAACTTCAATCAGGATACCTGGTGTTCTCTTCAGGCCAAAATTTGAACATGGGGCCACCTACATGCATAGTAGGTGCAGTATTTACTTGAGTGTGACATTTGGTTGGCATTATTTTGAAAATGCAAAACCAATAATGATGCCATGGGCCTGCCTTATCCATTAGTATACAGACAGTGGTATCCTAGGATTATTTCCTTGAAATCCCGGTCATTCTGCATTTCAAGCCTCATTGTGATTCTCATCATCTGCCCAGACAAATGCAATTTGCATATGGGAACCTGAGCAGTATTAGGTCTCATTGTAGGGACATGCTGACAGTGACAACAGTTCTACTGATTCATGAAAGTGTAAGCACATCATACAGTCCTGTGATCATAACTGATATGTAAGCTGAAGCAGAAGTACACTGTGTTCAACAAAAATCAAGCTGCCTGATATTTCGTACGGCCCGCTAAGGCAGTGATGTGGCGTACAGATGCCATCATAATTCAAGTCGTTTTACTTTCCCCATATTTGCGCATTCGTGGCGTTTCTCTGTGTCCCATTCATTACAATCAATCACGCCGCGTGTATATTAACCAAAGACACCAACATATTCGCTTAATTTGAAGTTAAAACATGAATTAAAAGTCATTAATTTTTCCGAGGCATGTGGCTTGCAAGCTCTGCTTCCACGGATGGATGTTGCGAAAGGGTGGTTGTTTGCCGTACCCGGAGGTAGCCGAGCGCGTTAACTCGTGATGGCAATACTCTTCGGAAACAAACTACATTGCTTCGATTCCCAGTGTCAGCATATAATTTATTTTTCTTTTTGAATGTGTTTTATACTCATAAACACTCAAATTATGCAGTAACAATCCATTATTTAATTATATGTTTCAAAACTTATCTTTGCTCCATTGGCAGGGTTAGAAATGCGAGTTACAGCTATTTCTGTTATTTTTCCGTAATTATTTTTTCTTTGTTTACCGACATTCTGATTTAGAGGGTTCGTGTTCGAATTAGACTAAAACTAGGCATGTGAATCTCGTTGTTGCTTGCGGGTCGTAGGGGGTCACGAGATCTGACATCGGGCTGCACGATTTGAAACATATACGGAAAGGAATTGTTGAGCGTATAATGCGTGTGCTGGAGAGGTCTGGACTGGGGGTGGTTTCACTCTCACCTTGTTTCAGGGGTGGGATGTGGGGAGTGAAGTACTGTTGGAATAGGTGCAGCTGAATTTTAGCTTTCGAATCAAGTTCATAATTCTTCCGTGTGGCCTTCTCATAGACAATAACACATTTTTAAAAATGTGCGTTTTTAAAAGTCTTACTGGCTACACTGATTATGGTGGTTATGTCGTGAAGAGGGATTCGACCTACACTCATGTAAGGGTTAATGACCATATTGTCGCCAATAGGTCAGTTTTCTTCCATGGATAATCCCCTATGCTCCGTTTTCATCCACTACCAGCAGCAGGTATAACATCCTTTTTGGTCCACGGCTCAAAAATTGTGAATTATCACAATGCAGTTGTGAAAGCTATTAGATTCAGGTGACAGAAAATTGAAAGAAACTTGACTTCATGAGAAACCTTTAGTAAAAGTGTTCTAAAATCGTGTAACAATTTTTATCAAGCAGTGTAGGCTTCTTTAAATAACGTTCTGAAATAAATATTCTTACAACAAACCATTAAAAAGGGGTAAGACACAGTCCACCCACAATTTTGATCGTGCAAGAAAGTACAATTTAAAATAACCAATATAAGTTTTTCATTACTTTTGATTTTATTGTTATTAAAAATGCGCATTTCGGTTTTCATAACCATCATAATCAGTGTAGCTAGTAAAACTTAAAAAACGCGCATTTTTTAAAATGTGTTACCGTCTATGAGAAAGCCACACGGAAGAAGAATTATGAACTTGTTTCGAAAGCTAAAATTGAGCTGCACCTGTTCCAACAGTACTTCACTCCCCACATCCCACCCCTGAAACAAGGCGAGAGTGAAACCACCCCCAGTCCAGACTTCTCCAGCACACGCATTATACGCTCAACAATTCCTTTCCGAAAATGTTTCAAATCGTGCAGCCCGATGTCATCTCGTGACCCGCTACAGCCCACAAGCAACAACGAAATTCACATGCCTAGTTTTAATCCAATTCGAACACGAACCCTCTAAATCAGAATGTCGGTAAACGAAGAAAAAATAATTACGGAAAAGTAACAGAAATATATGCGTCGCTCGCATTCCTAACCCTGCCAATGGAGCAAAGATAACTTTTGAAACGTGTAATTAAATAATGAATGTGTTACTGCATAATTTGAGTGTTTGTGAGTATAAAACATATTCAAAAAGAAAAAAATTATATGCTGACGCTGGGACTCGAACCAATGGGTTTTGTTTCCGAAGATTATTGCTATCGCGCATTAACACGCTCGGCTACCTCCGTGTGCGGCAAACAACCAATTCGCAACGTCCATCCGTGGAAGCAGAGCTAGCAAGTTACACGCCTTCGAAAATTAATGACTTTTAATTCCTATTTTAACTTCAAATTAAGCGAATGTGTTGGTGTCTTTGATTAATATGCTCGCGGTGTGATTGATTGTAATGAATGGGACACAGAGAAACGCCACGAATGCACAAATATGGGGAAAGTAAAACGACTAGAATTATGATGGCAAGTGTATGTCACGTGACTTCCATTTCTTGACTTAGAAAATTTCAGTCCCCTTGATTTTTTTGAACAGATGGTACAATTACACAACTTTGTGTCAGAGACTTGTGTGATGTGAGCCCAGGTAAAATGGCCTAACGCTAAGGACTGAATGGATGTAGTCCTATGCATGATATGGAGTTGCAGCAGGACAGCTTAACAATTTCTGCTGAAATATTGTGTGAAAGAAAGTTGTTCACTAAATGGAAATACTGTCTGCTTAGATGAAAATGTGGACTGTTGATTTACCTCTTGATCAATATTAACTTCATGAATTTCTTTAAATGTAGGCAGTTTTCATGACTCAGGAAAATCTTGAGAGTTCCATACAAGCTGATGAACTGTCAACAGTAAAAAAATTGGCAGACATATGCATTTAGTTCACTGTTCATGAAGTGCTCAACACAGTTTCTTTGAAGTTGTTCATAGTGAGTGGGTACACATTTTACTGTAACCCAGGCTTGATACAAACCTAGTTGCAGGTGGTGATCATGTTCATAATGCCCTGCTTGACACTGCATAGCTCCCCACTCATCAGGTGAAGATCTGTAGTGAGAGTGAACTCCCTGCTGTGTATATTTATTTTGTATTTTATCATGTGGAATGAAACATCACTGAAGGAATTATGGTCTGAAAGCAGAATTATGTTTGGGTTGTTTTCAGCAACTGGAGTGGAGTGTTATTGTGATGGCCATTGTCCAGACAACAAGCCTAATGGAACTTGTGTGGGACAGCCTGGCAGCCAATGCTTCAGTGCGGTGGAGGAGGTGTATAACACGGAAACAGCAAGATTTGAGTTGGAGCGGACGTTTGGTTGCCTTCCTCCTGATGAAAGTGGTTTCATGCAGGTGTGCTTGTGTTTCTAAAAGAAGTTGTTTTGACAGTGATTATAGTTTCAGGAACTAAAATGGGTGTGTAAAAGCAGCTGGAAGAGTAAGGAAATACTGCAGGTCACATGCATTCTAATCTGAAAAGTAGAGGTCAAACATTTGCAGTTATAATTCTTGTGATGGTATGATGTTCTGTGGCTAGTGTCTGAAAGTATGGCCTGTCATACCCACAGGTGTGTTCATTTCAGAGTTACATATTTTTTTTACTTTGTATGTAATTTTGAATCACCCATTATTTTGAAAGAATAAGAAATGGAAAGAACCCACGTTATTTGACCAGAAGAAGCCATAGGTCACAGAACTATTTGTGCTTCTATAATTTCACACCCTCTTTTTTCCTCCAGTTTTATTTTAATCAACAGGGTAAGGTTATCTTTACACATGTCATGAAGATATGAGATGGTGCAGGTGTAGGTCCACTTATTCACAATTTTGGCATGAGATGGGGTGAGTGGTAAGCATCATGCCCAGACTGCTTTACTCCAGGAGTATACCTGGTAACCCATTGGATAGGAGACTGGCTGAGCCCCAGAACTGGTCTAGATGTTTGTGGAGAAGAGCTACACCTCTTATCTTTGCCAGGAGTAGAATCACAGTCCATTTGTCATCCATCTTGTAGTCTGGTTACTACTCCCCACACTGTTCCACCTCATTTCTCTGATGTCACAAACTAACTTAAAGAACTTGCCAGTTGCTGCTGTAAAGTCTGAAATAATGTAGCCCTCTGATGTTTGATGTCTGGGGTTGTAATTTATTATAAGGTCACAGAACTATATAAAAGTATGAATGCAATTCAGGACTGTACCATGACAATTTTAACGGCAATAACGCACTCATGTGTACGACATTACCATTTTGTCAAGTTCGTCATTCTATTTCCCCATTTGTTGTTTGAGTATGAGGCCACAAGCAATAAGTTATTCATTTATTTGTATTCTTAACCTTAGAACTGTGTCATAGAGAGTGGAGATGGAAGAAGAATGTTTCAAGAATTTGCAGCATTGAAGACTGACACCTCAGTCTGACCCTGTAACAGATGTTGCAATTGTAATTAGGGTTTTTATGTTTTTGAATACCCTGAGGATGACCAGGTAGTGGTTGAAATGTATGGCCACATGTCTGAATAATATAAGAGAACTGGTTGGATGGTAATTAGTAACTATTTTGTAAGGAAGAAGAAATGTAAGATTTCCAAAAGTAAGTAGCCATTGTTGAGTTAACCACCTTAACCCAAATACATATACAAGAGTTCATTATGAAGGTTGAAACAGATGAAAGTGTTTTTAAATTATTTTATTTTATTAACCTTTTGGTACCTCTTGGCTATACACGGTGCGATGCTTAAAGTGCTGGAGATTACATATTGGCTAGTTAAAGGCTTTGTTATGCATCTGTTATTTAAATTCTGGGCATCTGCAGATTACACCATGCTCTTAATTCCAGTACTTAGGGTTAACTAAATTATTGACTGTTCAGTTCAACTTCTAATGTCTGAAAATTGTATTGCACCATACATGTTATTCCACTGTTAATATATGTTTGCACCTGTACCCTGCATGTAAAGTGTACCTGCCTTATTGTGCAGCTCATTTATCTTCTGTGAAAATGTTTGTATTGTATTAGCTAAAATGTGTACTACTACTACTACTACTACTACTGCTGCTGCTGCTACAATAATAGTAACAATTGCATCAACAACAACAACAACAATAATAATTTAACTGTTTTCTACAGTGTAAAGGCCACCTGGTACCCCACATGCGTGGCAAATCCATATTATGCTGTAACTACACAAATCTGTGCAACCAGTTCCTGCTACCAGAGCCAGTAAAGGGCAGCACCACTCCACGACCATCACCTAGTTATGATGAGGACATCCCATATATTGCTCTTGTCATCTCCATTACTATTTGTTTTTTCGCATTCCTCATCGTAATTGCATGTGTTTATCTTAGGTAAGGTTTGTATATAGTCTGTCAGGTGGTTATGACGATGAGTGCAAATCTAGTGATCCATAATGTGCCACAGACCTAAATATTTTTGTACATATTTTCAAAATTGCTGGTATTTATTGTTTTAGGTAATATGACAATTGCTGTATATTTTTTGTCAGCAACGAGCAAGAACATGGTAATGAACTGCAACTCTGTGTCATCTGGGAAATGCGGAGAATGACATTCTAATACTTTTTTTTTTTTTTACTTTATTAATGACTGAATACCAAAATCACCAGTCGTTCAAAAATGTAACATAATGATATTTGAAGTCTTCATTGCAGTGAAGATTATAGTCTTTGGCTCATAACACAGTGCCTTCTGGTACATTGTTGCAGACATTTTGGAGGAACATATTCTTTCCATCTGCTTCTCAGAAGATGGAACAATGTGTTCCTCCAAAACATTGCTATCTACCTATTCAGCTGCATGATGGCATAACTTAGAGCAGTGCTTTTCAAATTTTGGTACACAGTCAGTCATCTGGTAGTATGTGAAGTTACTGAGAAATTCATTTTTTCATAATTCAATTTTAAAGGTGTTATTCACATTACTAAACTTGTTTAAATGTATTTGAGTGAAAACTGGGTGGTATTCACCAATATGTTTTTCATGATAGTGGCATGCAAGGAAAAGAAGGTTGAAAAGCACAGACCCAGAGGACTGTTACATGCAAGAGGGTGTGTAAAAAATAATGGTACTGGCAGAATGCACTTCAGCAGGTCAAGAGTGAGAAGATATGTCTCATTGCAGCCTGAAATGTGATAAGTTTCTGCTCTCAAGAGCATTGTTCTGCCATTACAGTCAGTTTGTATGAGATACTTGGCAAGTTCAGTTTTTTATTGGCTGCAGGGTATGATATTTTATACGTTTTAATTTAGAGGTGCTAAATAGAATTCTGTTTGAAGATCAGAAAGAGCGGGGAAGGAATGTTGTAGATGTTACAGGAAGCCTGTAGAGCGGAAGTAACGAGCGTACCTGCATTTTCAGATAGTGGAAGCATCTTACTAAAGGGAACAAAAAATTAGTAAACAAACTGCTGATAAAGACGGAAGAACAACATTATGTAATTGTCTGCCAATATAAACGTGTTATTGGGTGCCGATGAAATCAGGGTTGTACTGAGTTGGTATGTGGTAGGTTCCATGTGATCTTAATGAAGACTAGGGTTTGCTGGATTGTACCAGTGAAATTTAGGCGTGTCCTGAGCATGTATATGATAGGTTCCATATGATCTTAGCAGTTACCACAAATGAATACACATGGAAGTATACCAGCAAAACAACTTTTTATGAGCAAAACCTGAGTTTATTATAATTTTTAATCACTTGTGATGAGTCATGGATCAAACATTATTATCCAGAATCTAAACAGCAATCAGATGTTTGGAATAAGAAAGGCTCACCTCCACCATGGAAATTCTGCACAGCCTTTCTTCTGCGACACTGATGGCTGATATTGTGATTCCAAAAGCATTTTTCTTCAGCACAAGGTACACTGGAAACTAACAGAATGCTGAGTACTTAGCAGAGAGACTAAACACTGCTCTGTAGAACACAGTTTGGAAAAGGATACAAGATATTGGTGAAGCAATAATTTTTGCGTCAAGTCAAAACAGATTCACATACTGCACAGGTGTTGATATCAGTGTTGGCAGAAATCACTGGAGCTCTACACTTCACCCCCACTACAGTCTGTACTTCACCCTCTGTGATTTATGGGCTTTTCCAACACAAATGTGATCTGCAAGGGTACATATTTGACTGTGACAGTAAGGTGGTGCAAGCCACTGCTACAACCCTTCACAAGATGTCAGAATATGGCCTATTGCACATTTTTGAGAGGGGGTATATCGGGACAGAAAATGTATTATTTGTGAAGGGCATTACTTCGATAAGGTAACTATGCCAAAGCCTCATACAGAACAGTGCAAATTGTCTCATTACATTCAGACACCCCAGATACATGTCACATTAATGTGGGAAGAATAAATAAAGTGAATAAAATAAAAATTTATGCTATAGCATGCCATTTATTATGGAACATGGTTCCCCTGCTTAACAAATCTCTTCTGTGAAATGGCAGACCTGCAGTTGTCTCTCTAACACAACCTTTTGTTAAAAACTTCTTCCTTGCAGAGACATAAGGCAATGTGAGGACTAGAGTATAATAATGTATTGTTTCTTTTAATCAAAAAGTTCAAATTCAATATCTCATGATACTCTATGCTATCATAAATGTGCTTTGTGTGTGAATAATGTGCAGCCATAACTTCTGCAGTAGACTGTATCCATAAACATAACAGATTCAGCAGCTGGTATCATATAAAATTAATTTTGTGTCTAAAATTTATTAAAAAGACAAACAAATGCCCTTTGGTTTTATGAATGTAATTTTGTTATTTAGTGACCACCAACATGTTTTGGCCACTCACGTGGCCGTATTGAGGGTGGTAAGTGCAGGAATACAAATATATTTATAGTGTGTCAGGATCACTCCTCAATTTAAATCATATGGTTTTGGTTAAAAATCCTGGTTAAATGGTAAAACAGGTGTAAAATATTAGAAGTTAAAAATGGTCGTCTGGAGTATGAGTCTGTGGAGTGATGTGCATAGATTGTATGTGTGGTAGATTATGATCCAGATTGATGAGGGATCGTATGTTTGCACAGTGGACTTTGTCTGATTATTGCCGTGTACTTCAGAGATTCTGATGTTATTCTGAAACTGGATGAACGTTTTGACTAGTTTAGAACATGGCAGTGTAATGGCAGTTTAAGCAAATGTTGAAGCATTGCCAAGAGTTTGTTGATATTCAGGTTTTCACTCTTTAATGATGATACCATTGCATTGAGCCAGTTTGTCAACATTACAGAGAAATTAGCAATCATCATCTTTAGGGAGATCTGTAATATTTCAAGAACAGTGGCAAACAAAAACCATTTCCCAAGAACAGAATGATCACTCACCAAGATACATAAGTTGCAAAGGCATTATCGAGTTTCTTATGGGAAGTAACGTTTTTTTTTATGAAATATGTTGTCTTGCCTGACAGATATAAGAAGCGTGAGGATCGCAGACAAATGTATCTGGTGCAGGCATCAAGAAACTGTGACCCTTATATGGCAAATAGTGGTACACTTCAGGAGCTGATTGACCAGAGTTCAGGATCGGGCTCCGGACTGCCTCTGCTGGTAAGTACTGCAGCTACACTTTTTTTTTATAATGAGCCCGTCTAGAGAGACATATTGTATTTTGAGAGACCAGACTACTAATATGTTGGTTCATCGCAGTCGGTTTACAGAGTACTGCCTGGTTCAGTTTCTGTCTTATATGTGTAGCACTCGCTGCCCTTTCACATCTTATACCTGTGGTGATATGTGGGAAGACCAGAAGTTCCCAGAATTCAGTCATATCAAAATAACCATGCTTCCTGTTAGAAAGAGGTGGAGGTTGCAGGGATAGACTGCAGTCTCTGTGGAGTTAATCAGAATTATTGTGCTGCAGTCAGGTGTGGAATGGAAGAGTGTTGCCTGTGCTCATTGCAGTCTTTCATTTTCACCAGTGGGTGAACATTGCAGTATGTACCTATGTATTAAGAACTAACAAAATGCACACTTTTTACATTAATGTTTGAATTTAATTATAGTGTCTTTGATGTGTTTCGAACATCCAACTGTTCATCCTCAGGAAGATTTGTTCATGCAGTTTTATGGTATTTCTTTCATGCATCCATGTAAATATTCTGGTCGATGGCTGAAAGTATCAAGCAAATCCTGCCATCAACCAGACTGCTTATACGGATGCATGAAAGAAATACCATGAAATTGCATGTACAATTCTTCCTGAGGATGAACACTTGGATGTTTGAAACATGTAGAAGACACTATAATTAAATTAAAATGTTAATGTAAAAAGTGTGCATTTTGTTGGTTCTTGTTACATAGGTATATCACAATGCATGGTGCAAAAGACGTAAAGAACATTACAGCCTTTTGCAGACTAAGGAAATCAACTGTGGAAACTCCTGTAAGCCTCAGTGTGGTGAATGGAGATGAAGTGTTTTTTAAAAAACTGCTATGTACGTCTGGTACAACTGATTTTAACAGTCTGGAATTACTGGAAAACAAGGAGCACAGCAGCAGGCCAGTAGTGTTGAGCAATGAAAATGTAGCCACATTCATTACATAGATCAGTCGGTGATAGTTTAACAGGTAGCAAATGAATTTCTGAAGCATTCAAGGGATGCTATGTGCTGGACGGGGCTGGGAATGGAGAAACAGTTGGATCCCACACCATGAAACTATGCCATGTCAGTTTTTGATGAACAACCAAATTCCACTGTTCCTCAGCCACTGTGTTCTAGTCTTGGCATATAACTCTGTTCCTGGGACTGAGGTTTGGGCTCAGAGGTCACTTTTTGTGTCTAGAAGAAATTCAGCAGAAGTGCCACATCCATGTCAAAAGAGGAGTTCTAAGATGTGCTAACATCATTGGCAGAACTGTTGGAGCAAGCGTGTATGTGCTGAAGCACAGTACTTTGAGGATGACTTGGTTTGGTTTTATATTTACTCTTTTTAGTACAAGTTATATCTGAGTTGTGGAACTGTTTAATTCTCCCATGCACTTGGGGTTTTTAAAGGTTTTCATACTGTTTAACATAATACGAGGTGTGTTCAAATAGTATCCGGATTGGAATTGTAGTGGTTGTTCACTGGTGGGATGTGTTTGCAACCAGTCTTGACATGTTTGTACATGTCTTAGCAACTCATGACACAAGTTGCAAGTGGCTGCGTTTGCTCAGTTGGCTGTAGTAGGTCGCAGAAGTAGCACATGCATTTATGTCATAGTGATTTTTACGATGTGTGAAAGTAACGAGCAACACATTTGCATCAAGTTTTGTTTTAAAATCGCAAAAATGCAACGGAAACGTATCAATTATTGCAGCAAGCATACAGTGAAGATGCAATGGGTCGTACACAAGTGTTTGACTGGTTCCATCGATTTAAAGAGGGTAGAACCTCCGTTGAAAGCGACCCCTACTCGGGACGACCGTCAACATCGAGAAACGAGGAAATGATTGCTAAAGTTAGAACAGTCGTTCCCAATAACAGGAGATTGATAGTACGAGAGATAGTGGATGACTGTGGGATCTCTGTGGGCTCATGTGATGCAATTTTAACCGACGATCTGCACATGAAATGTGTGTGCGTGAAGTTTGTGCCGTGTTTGCTAACAGATGACCAACGTGAGCAACGTCAGACAATCGCCCGTGATTTGTTTGAGCATTCATGTGAAGACGTGCAGTTTCATAAGAACTTTGTGACAGGTGATGAGTCATGGGTCTACGGGTACGACCCGGAGACAAAACACCAATCGTCACAGTGGAAGGGTCCCACATCTCCGCAACTAAAGAAGGGGCGCCAGGTGCAAAGCAAAACAAAAGTCATGTTACTGGCGTTTTTTGATTCTGAGGGTATCGTACACCACAAGTATGCTTCCGACAGGCAAACAATTAACAAGGGATTCTACATGGAGGTCTTGCGACGTTTTTTGCGTGAATCATTTTGCTGAAAACGACTTGAAAAATGGCAGGATGGCGACTGAATCCTGCACCATGACAATGCGCCCGCACTCACTTCACATCTTGTGCAGCAGTTTTTGGCCAAACACAGCACCGCTCAGTTGCAGCAGCCGCCATACTCACCAGATCTCGCACCGTGTGACTTTTTCCTATTCGCAAGGCTTAAGAAAGTTCTGAAAGGACACCGATTTGAGGCAATGGAGGACATCATACGAAATTCATTGAAGACACTTTTAGACATCCCGAAAGAGAAGTTCGCAAAATGTTTCCAACAGTGGCAGAAACATTGGGCGAAGTATGTGGCTGCAGAAGGGAACTCTGTTGAAGGCAATTAGGGTTAAAACCCCGTAAGCCTTATCTGCTTCATGTACTGTGGTCAGTCCGGATACTTTTTGAACAAACCTTGTATTCTATCAAAATTAAATACAGTAGAACCTCGATCTATCGTTCCCGTATCGATCGTTTTCCCGCATCTACCATTCGCCATTTTTGGTCCCGAATAAAGTTCCATATAAATAACGTTATTTATTCCCGCATCCAT
>Ga0123355_10015648_pt1 | contig 11927 bp, 8 predicted proteins | sample TergutEmb28metaG_3_FD_89872 | JGI IMG/M metagenome (GOLD analysis project Ga0123355, IMG submission 89872) | Embiratermes neotenicus P1 segment gut microbial communities from Petit-Saut dam, French Guiana - Emb289 P1 | ecosystem: Host-associated > Arthropoda: Insects > Digestive system > Gut ... | reverse complement strand
GCCCGTTTTGGGGAATTTTTGGAAGAATTTTACGAATTTTGTTGACAATTGCCGTAAAACATGGTAGTTTTTCATTATTGAATGGTGCAATTGCGTGAGGCTTTGCAACTGTCAAAAAGTATACTTTTTGACAGTGCCCGTTTTGGGGAATTTTTGGAAGAATTTTACGAATTTTGTTGACAATTACCGTTAAGGGCGGGCCGCTTGGGGGGAACTACACATTTTCTGGGAGCAATAACAGTTCCGCCGTTGCGTGGCGCGGTGGCACTATTGCCAATAGCGGAAACCGAACACGAGAAGTTGGCGGCTTACAGGCTAACTGGCTTGGGATACACGACATGAGCGGGAACGTACGGGAATGGGTGTGGGACTGGTCGGTGTCGTATACCTCCGCGGACAAGACAGACCCAACGGGCGCGTCCTCGGGGTATGGCCGGGTGGCTCGCGGCGGAAGCTGGGGCTTTTTGGCTTCCTACGCCCATTCCGTCAACCGGGGCAGCGACAATCCGGCTTTCCGCAGCCACCACCTCGGCTTCCGTGTTGCCCGCCCTTAGTTTGCAGGCTTAAAGCGGGCAGGGAATGCCCGCCCGCTGCCAGTGGCAGCGGGGCCGAGGGAGCCGGGACGGCTCCTGAGGTAAGGGCGGGGGGGCTCTGAGCGAAAAGCGGTGCGCTTTTCGCTCAGGTGCGGGAATGTAGGCAGCGGTTAACGGCAGTTAACCGCTCGTGTGTCAGAAAAGCGATGCGCTTTTCTGACAGAGAGTAAGGTATGGCATTGGAGGAAAAGTGGTGAATCATAATCGATATCGGACTAATACTTTAGGAGTCAATTATAATTTATGAGTGATGTTAGAAATGTTGGTATAGTTGTGGCCCTTAAAGAAGAGTTTGAAGTATTAGAGAGAACTCTGAGTATTGCAGTAACACCTGAACAGCATAGTGACGTGGTATACATTACTTATAACACAGAGTACAAAACAGCATACGGGGCAGATCTGAAACTTGTCTTTTTAGTAATGGACGACCAAGCCAATACAACTTCTTCTTCTGCTACTACATGGTTTGTGGGTAGACATAATTTTGATATTCTAATTAACATTGGAATTGCGGGTTTATTGTCAAAAGATAATCATTTGCTAGATGTTATTATCGGTGAAGGATGTCATGAGTATGGGTACAGACAAAAAGCTATAGACAACACTGAAGGAAATAATTTTGAAATAATCTATGCAGGAAGGTATTTTTCCACAACCAAACAATTCCCAGAAGCCTTTTCACAGTTAAAGCATTTATGCCAGTATGATTACAAAAAATGGGAAAATGATTCAAAAAACAGATTAGAGAAAAGTATTGATGCAGGTATTTTAAATAATCTGAAAAAAAAAGAGTTATTGAAAGATATTCAGGTTATAGATAAAGGTATATTGGCGAGTGGGGATAAGCTTGGCTCTTCACAAGCTTTTAAAAAATTTGTATTAACTCAAAATAGGTTAGAGAAAGCATTAGAAATGGAGTCAGCGGGTTTTTTATATGCCATTTCAAATCAAAGACAGCCGCCGCTGACTTTGATTATAAAGGCAATTTCCGATCCGGCAGACGAACGAAAAAAGGAATTAGATAGCATTAAAGATGGCGTATTTAGGGAGATGGCTATGCAAAATGCTAGCAGTGTCCTTAAAATTTTTCTGGATAAATATAATTTTAGCACAGGTATGTTTAATGATGATACGAAAGGTGAATTGGGCCCTGATAAAGATTATTTATATACAAAAACATTAGCAGGTTTAAATAGTCATTTCAAAATGAATTTTTCTGGAGAAGCGTTAAAACTATGGGGAAAAATATTTTTCCTTATCGGGGATCAAAAAAATATTGCCTTAGAAGAAGAACGATTTATAGAGGGCTTGCTTGAATACATTAATGGACAAGATAGCGAAACCCCATTGTATATACTTGGAAATCCCGGGTCTGGTATTTCACCGTGTTTATCAGTTTTATACCAAGCCTTTTATAAAAATTACTTGGCAGACAAAGCGCAATATTATCCAATATATATAGACTTTAGAAAATTTATAGGTGGAACCAATAAAGATTTATCATCTCAAACGGAAAAATACATAGAGGATGAATGGTTACCATTTTTAAATTCACATGATCTAAAAAAGATATTGCTAATTTATGATGAAGCTGATTACACTTCAAAATTTCAAACACAATTAGAAAACAGCATATCTAAAAATCTTTCATCGTTTTCAAGAAAAAAGATAATAGGACGCAGAGCCAGCATTAATAGAGAAAGAACACGGCAAAGAGAAAGCAATGGAGCTGAAATAACTTTTCGCTCAATAAGTATAGAAAATGAACAATTTAATAAATTGTTACACATTTATTCTATGCTAGAAAACAAGGAGATTGATGATTCCGATCGATTAAAAGCAATTTTGGAAAAATGCCGCTTTAATGAGATTGATATTTTCTTATTAAGATTAATTTTTAACAATATAAACTCTACTTTTAATAAGCATAAGAGTGTCTATTATTTATTTGATGAATTTTGCATGGATCATATAGAAAAAATAAAATCGCAAGGAAAAAATTATCAAGATAATTTTTCTATCGATAGATTGGCTGAATTTGCTTTTAATTATTTAGTTGTTAAAAACAAATTTGAAGAAAATGAATTGTGTAATAACCCTGCGTGGTATTTACTTAATCGGAATAAAGAAATACAGCATTTTTTGATAGCAAAGCACATAATCAATGTATTGCTATTAATTGCAGAAAAAGAAGAGTACATTGAATTTAATTATATACATGACCATAAGGTGAATTCATATTCTAAATATTTAGTTAACATAGATCCACCAACACAGGAAGCTGTTTTTAATGCAACAAAAATAGTTCTTAATAAGGAAAAAAAATTTTATGCGCACGCAAATGCTATGTATCTACTTGGGAGATTAGAATATGACGCTCTGAAAGAAAGAGCGATAGGGCTAATTAAAGAATATATGCCTAAAAGCAAAGAAAAATATAAGCATAAACCATCAGTGGAAGACAACAGGAAATTCTTGTTTGCGCTACGAACAGCTTATATCAGTTTGGCTTGTTTAGGAGAAAGTAGCGCAAGCGGTGAGTATGTGGAAAAATTGATTTTGCATCACGATTGGTGCACTGTGAATAGAGGATTTCATCTCTTGTATTATGGTGACAAAAGCTTTGATCCAGGAATAGGCTTTAATCCTGAAGATAAGCTGGGTGATTGTTCAAAGACATATCTACATCTCTATAACCGAATAAAAACTCTTCGCAAGGAGCCTCTGAGAGATATAGAAATATATACATTCTTTTCTTTAATCCAACAAAGGTATCTAAAAAATAATTTTACAGACGAAAATAAATTAAAAGAAGCAACGGATCTAATAGACAATATCTTAGAAAAAGATATTGTTGAATATACAGGTCTTAAATCTTATTTGAAGATGCTGAAAAAAATATTCGAAAGTTCAAATTATTCTAGATTCACTTTATTGAAGCAAATTAGCGCTTTAAAATTTGAAAAAAGAAAGGGGTGGGTTCATCGAAATTTTAAAGGTCAAATTGAGACAGTTGCATCACATACTTTAAATGCTGTCTATATGGCAAGCTTATTATTGCCTAATAGTAGTAGTGATAGCCGCGATCGTGGTTATAAAAAAAGCCGAATAATGGATATGCTGCTGTACCATGATTTAGCAGAAAGCCTTGTACATGATCATTTGCCTGAAGAGAAAACAGCCCTTAAAAAAAAGGAGGAAGATGATTTTTATGAAACGCTAGTTCCGTACAGAACTTGCGGACTTTTCAATACAAGGTCAATAAACAGCTTATGGAAAGAATATGATAGCAAAGTTACAACAAATTCTAAAATTGCCAACGACATAGATAAATTAGAAGGTTATGCGCAATTTTTATCATATTTGGAATCAGGCGAGGAAGTAGAAAAGCCGGTTTTTAAAAAATGGCGTGATGAAATTGCCTCCAATACACAGACGAGACTTGGAAGAAAAATCAAAGACAACATAGAATTTGAATTTCAATCAATTATAAAAGAATATTCAGAATAGGAAATTATTTTTTCTTCTTGGAGTCGGCTACCACACGGGAATCCGGCACCGGATAGTGTGGTGCGAGATTCTTTCCAGTAAATGCAGCGAGCAAATGCTGGGGGGCGTGAGTGCGGTGCGGGGAGGTGTTAGAACAAGTTTTTAAGCTTTTCGGACATCCCTTTATTTAGAATGATACCCCAACTCTGTTGGGGGAGAAAACAGGAGCAATCGGAGGATAGAATGAATCAGTTAGTTTCATCAGCGACAGTAATATCAGCCTTGGCGAACTCTGCGGCTTGGCGTGAACCCCCTCCAGCAAACGCCGCCAGACAATGCCGCCCTCCGCCGCCACAGCCGGTAGATAGAGCGTCCGACTGGGGTGGGTATAAGGGTTAAGAAGACAATTGCTCAGACTTTTTAGCATAGGAGACCTTAGGCTCCGTAGCGGGTTCCCTGGGCGGCTTCTTAACCGTATATCCACCCCATTCGGGGGGAATGTGCGGTAATGTTTGGCTGTGGCGGCGGGGGGTGCCTTGACACTCGCCCCAAAAACCGTACACACTCATAGCGTCATCGCATGAAGCTATGCTCCCCCATAGAAATGGGGTTTTTAAGGAGCAAAGTAACCGTGAATAGAACCACAACAACACTAGCCGTTCTGCTGGCCTTGCTTGCCGGTCTTTCGGCCTGCGCCGTCCGGAATGTCCCGCCAGCCGCAAGCGCTGAGACCAGAATCGTCACCGATGTGTGGGGAAGGGAAGTGCGAATTCCAGCGGAAGTGCGGACAATCGTTGCCCTAGGCTCCGGCGCGCCGCGCATTGCCGCATACCTTGGCGTTGTGGACATGATGGCTGGCAGCGAAAGAATGGATGCCGAGACCTTTTCCGTGCTGCGGGATTTTAACCCCGTTCACCACCAGACATTCCGGGCGCTGCCCATTGTCGGCAGGGGAGGTGGCAGTGGGAACAACAACGCCTACCCCGAAGAGCTTATCAAACTTGCGCCCGACGTTATCCTTGCGGCGTTTTCGCCAGAGGCTGCCGACGAACTGTTTTTCCAGACGCATATTCCGGTGGTTTCTGTGCGCTACTTCAGCGTTAATTTCATAGACGATTCGTTTTACCGGGCAGTGCGGGTGTTTGCCGAAGTTGTCGGGGCGCGGGAGCGGGGAGAGGAAGTGTTGTCTTTCATTCAAGGCCACAAGGCGGAGCTTCAGCGCCGCACATACGGCATCCCCGGCGGCGAAAAGCCAAGGGTATATGCCGGAGCCGTTACCTTTAACGGGCGGCGGGGCTTTTCTGGCACGTATTCCAACTTCGGGCCCCTTATGGCAATCAACGCGCTGAATGTGGCTGACGAGGCCGGCATGGAAGGATTTTTTGAGGCGAACCTTGAACACGTTGTCCTGTGGGATCCCGATGTTATATTTTTGGACCCGGGGAATATGGATCTGGTGAACGCCGAATACGCCGCGAACCCGGCGTTTTTTAACTCGCTGCGCGCCGTGCGGGAAGGCAGGGTTTACGCCATGCCCGCTTTCAACTTTGCCGCCACTAACGTAACCTACGCGCTCATGAACGCCTATTTTGCCGGCACGGTGTTGTTCCCTGAGCGCTTTGCCGGTGTTGACATCGCCAGAATCTCCGCTGAAATATTGACATTTTTCCTTGGCGAAAATACTTTCGATGTCATGGCGCGTAACGGCCTTTCCTTCGGGCGCGTAACCATAGGAGAATAACGTGGCATATACCGAAGGGGAATCCCGGCCTTGCGGAAACGTATATAACCAGTATATCAGAAAGAAATGGGCAGCGCTGTTTCTTCTTGTAGTGGTGTTGTTTTTCATGGCAGTCCTTTCGGTTTCTATGGGTTCCTCCAGAATTCCGCTAACGGAAACGATAAGCGCCCTGTTTGGCGGCGGCGCGGCGTCAAGCAGGGTGATTATCTGGAATGTGCGTATGCCCAGAATCGCCGCCGGTATTGCTGCCGGCATCGCGCTCGCTATGGCTGGCTGTGTTATGCAAAACGTGCTTCGCAATCCTCTGGCAGCCCCGGCAACACTGGGCGTTTCCCAAGGGGCCTCCTTTGGAGCGGCGCTTGCCATTGTTCACTTTGGCGCGGGAATCCAGATTAACGCCGGAACTGCCGCCGCGATTACCATTACAAACCCGTACACCGTAACCATCTTCGCCTTTTTGGGCGGCATTGCCACTACGGCTGTGATTTTGTGCCTGTCCCGCATAGCAAAAGTTACGCCGTCCGTAATGATACTTGCAGGCGTTGCCCTAAGTTCGCTGTTTACCGGAGCTGTAGCGCTGATACAATATTTCGCCGATGATGTGATGATAGCTTCCATCGTGTTTTGGACATTTGGAAGCCTTGGCAGAGCGGGATGGAACGAGATTGCCCTGATATTTTGCCTTGGCATTGCCGCCTTCCTGTTTTTCTTTTTTAACCGCTGGAACTATAACGCGATGGAAAGCGGTGTGCATACAGCAAAAAGCCTAGGGATAAATGTTGACACGCTGATTTTTGTAAGCATGACAGCCGCCGCCCTTATTGCCGCCGTGTCGGTGGCGTTTGTGGGCATTATTAATTTTGTCGGCCTCATCGCGCCCCACATGGCCCGTAAATTTGTCGGAAACGACCACCGCTTTCTTATTCCATGTTCCGCTCTTATGGGCGCGGCGCTGATGCTGGCGGCGGACTTGGTATCCCGGATGCTGCTCGCCCCCGCCATCCTGCCAATCGGGGCGCTTACCTCTTTTCTTGGAGCGCCGCTATTTTTGTACATGATTGTGAAAAAGGGAAATATAAAATGACCGGTAGAATGATCGATAGAATGACTGGCAGAATAAACAACAGTAGCGCCATCAGCGTCAAAAATATTTCCTTTTCATACGGCAAGAACGAAGTCTTGAAAGGCATCAGCTTTGACGCGCGTCCGGGTGAATGTGTCGGCATTTTGGGCAACAATGGCGCGGGAAAAAGCACCCTTATCACCTGCCTGAATAAAATCCTTGTTCCAAAAACGGGCGAAGTGTACATCGACAGCCATGACATATTAAAGATGGGACGGATGGAAACAGCCCGCCGCATATCTTATGTGGCGCAAAAAAACGAGATAAGCCAAATCACCGTATTTGATTCGGCGCTGCTGGGGCGAAGACCCTATATCAAATGGGCAGTTACTAAAGAAGATATACGGCTTTGCGACACGGTACTAGAGCAGTTGGGTATGTCGCAGTTCAAGCTAAGGTACATAGACGAACTTTCCGGCGGCGAACTGCAAAAAGTTATGCTGGCAAGAGCGCTTGTCCAACAGCCAAAGCTATTGCTTCTGGACGAGCCAACCAGTAATCTGGATCCAAAAAACCAGCATGAAATGCTGGCGCTGGTGCGGGAGCTGGCACTGGAGCGGAATGTGTGCGTGTTTATCGTGATTCACGACTTGAATCTTGCCTTGAGCTATTGCGATAAATTTTTGCTTATGAAAGACGGCAGCGTCTTTCGATATGGGGATGAGTCAATTATTACGGAGGAAGCGATTTCCGCAGTGTACGGGATAAGCTCCTCGGTAACAGAGACTAACGGACGGAAAATTGTCATTATTGATTGTTGCCGGTATCATTAGCCGGTGAAGGATCAGGAACGCAGGAGGGTAGTGTTATGACACTGGAACAATTTTTCAAAGAGAATCCTGTAGCGGCGCTTGGGTTTTCAGGCGGCGTGGATTCATCGTATTTACTGTACGCCGGATTGCGGTATGGCGCTAAGATAAAAGCGTATTATGCGCATACGGCGTTTCAGCCTGAGTTTGAGTTAAAGGACGCGCGCCGCTTGGCACAACACATTGGAGCGGACGTAACCGTGCTGGAGATGGACGTTTTGGACAACACGCAGGTTACGGCGAACCCGCCCGACCGCTGTTATTTTTGCAAGACAGCCATATTTGGAGCGTTATGCGCGCGGGCACGGGCGGACAACATACCGCTTGTCATTGACGGGACAAACGCTTCCGACGACGCTGGCGACCGCCCCGGCATGAAAGCTTTGGCGGAACTTTCCATCCGCTCGCCACTAAGGGAATGTAACATTACCAAAGACGAAGTGCGCCGCCTTTCAAAAGAAGCGGGGCTGCCCACATGGGACAAACCCGCCTACGCCTGCCTTGCCACACGCATACCGCCGGGCCGGACAATTACAAAGGAACTGTTGCGCCGGGTGGAAAAAGCCGAAGAAGCGCTGTTTGCGTTAGGGTTTACCGATTTTCGTGCCAGGGTAATGGGCGACGCGGCGAAACTGCAATTCCCCCCTGATCAGATGAATACCTTGCTTGAAAAACGGCTTTGTGTCGTTGAAAAAATAAAACCGTATTTCCCAACAGTCCTTTTGGATTTGGAAGGACGCGGGTAGAATTAATATTATTTCAAGAGGAGATTTTATGCATTGCGTGAAAAAAATTACTGACGATTTAATGTGGGTTGGAGCCAATGACCGCCGTCTTGCCATGTTTGAAGGCGTGTACTCTGTCCCCGGCGGCGTATCGTATAACTCATACGTTCTGCTTGACGAGAAAACCGTATTGTTTGATACCGTGGATAAAGCGGTGCGACAAAGGTTTGTTGAAAACATCACCCATGTACTGGAAAACAGAACCCTTGATTATCTGGTTGTGCAGCACATGGAGCCGGATCATTCCGATACGATTCAATATATCGCGGACACATATCCTGACGCTAAAATTGTGTGCAGCGCCAAAACACTTGCCATGATAAAACAATTCTATGATTTTGACGCGGATTCCCGTGTCCTTGTAGTCAAAGAAAATGACACGCTGGATACGGGCAAACATACGCTTCAGTTCATAATGGCTCCGATGGTACACTGGCCTGAAGTTATGGTTACCTACGACCGCGCGAACAAAACTCTTTTCTCGGCAGATGCGTTTGGCTCCTTTGGGGCGCTTAACGGAGCCATATTTGCCGATGAAGTGGATTATAACAAGGACTACATGGACGAGGCCAGGCGTTATTACGCCAACATCGTTGGAAAATATGGCGCGCAGTCCGCCGAGCTGCTGAAAAAAATGTCATCGCTCGATGTCAAAATGCTTTGCCCGCTACATGGTTTTGTTTGGCGTAAAAATTTAACGGATATAATTTCCAAATATGCGCTTTGGAGCGCGTATGAGCCCGAAGATCATGGTGTGATGATCGCCTATGCGTCTGTGTACGGCAATACAGAAAACGCCGCGGAAATACTCGCGTCACGGCTGCGGGAAAAAGGCATAAAAACACAAATGTTCGATGTTTCCGTTACGGCAGCCTCAGAAATTATATCGGCGGCGTTCAGGTGGAGCCACCTTGTGTTTGCGTCAACAACATACAACGCCGGGATTTTCGTAACAATGGAAGCTTTGATTTCCGATCTTGTTTCGCATAACATTCAGAACCGCACTGTCGGGATAATTGAAAACGGGTCGTGGGCAGCGACAAGCGGCGGACAAATCCGTGAACGCTTGGCAAAGTGCAAGAACCTCAATATACTTGACAAAATTATCAACATAAAATCTGGAGTCAAAGCTGAACAGCTTTTAGAAATTGATGTAATGGCAGATACTATCGCTGCCACAATAAAACAAGGGGAAAACCCCTAGGAGGCATTATGGGTAATCAGAGAACGCTGGACATTTTAAAAAAAATTAAGGAAGGGACGCTTTCGCCCGAAGAAGCCATGCTCAAACTGCGCATGGAGCCGTTTGAGGACTTGGGTTACGCGAAACCCGACCACCACCGTGAATTGCGGCAGGGCATTCCGGAAATAATATACGGGGAAGGCAAAACAGCGGAACAAATAGCGGGCATCTCAAAAGCTTTTCTTGACAAAGGCCAGTCCCTGATCTTGACGACCAGATTGCTGCCGGACATTGCCGAAAAAGTCCAAAAAAGCGTCCCGTTAAAATACCACGAACTGGCGCGTGTCGGGATAATCGGCGAGATGCCCAAGCCAGACGGTATCGGAAAAATCGTAGTTGCCACAGGCGGCACGTGCGATTTGCACGTTGCGGAAGAAGCCGCGCTTACGGCAGAAGCGCTGGGCAACGAGGTTGTCCGGGTGTACGATGTCGGCGTGGCAGGGCTTCACCGGCTTCTTTCACGGCTGGAAATTGTTATGAGCGCGCGCGCCATTGTCGCGGTAGCCGGAATGGAGGGGGCGCTTCCCAGCGTTATCGGCGGACTGGTTGACTGCCCTGTTATTGCCGTTCCTGTCAGCGTAGGCTATGGAGCGTCATTTCACGGCTTGTCAGCGCTCCTTACCATGCTTAACTCCTGCGCCTCAGGCGTGTGTGTTGTAAACATTGATAACGGATTCGGCGGCGGTTATTTGGCAAGCATGATAAATCACCAGTAAACCATGAATTGGACTTGTCCGGAAATTTTGTTTCTGGACAAGTCCCGCTGGAGGAAAACATTAAAACGCTTTATTTTGAATGTGGCATGGGGGCCGCCGGCGATATGCTAATGGCGTCCCTGCTTGAATTGCATGATGACCCAAAGGGCTTTTTGAACAGGCTAAACAGCATTGGTATTCCTTACGTTACTGTAAGCACGCAGCCGTCTGTGAAATGCGGCATAACCGGAACCCGCGTAAAAGTTGAAATACACGGAAAGGAAGAAGACGCTCATTCAGATCACTACGAGCATGACCACCATCACGAGCATCACCACCACCATGATCACACGCACGGCGAACATGAACACGAGCATGAACATCATCATCACGGCAGCCACCACGATATTGAACATTTAATCGGACATTTGAATGTTTCGGATGCCGTAAAAAAGAATGTTCTTGGAGTTTATACCTTGATAGCCGAAGCTGAAAGCCACGCGCACGGCGTACCGGTAGAAACGATACATTTTCACGAAGTAGGGGAAATGGACGCTGTTGCCGACATTGCGGGTGTTTGTATGCTTATGGAAGAGCTCGCGCCCGATGTAATTCTGGCTTCTCCAGTTAATACCGGGGCTGGGCACGCCCGCTGCGCCCACGGCGTTTTGCCTGTACCGGCTCCCGCGACGGCTTTTATTTTGCGGAATATCCCCATATACAACGATCAGACAAAGGGCGAACTTTGCACGCCGACAGGGGCCGCGCTACTAAAATATTTTGTGAAGGAATTTTGTCAAATGCCTGTATTGACCGTTGCCAAAACTGGATACGGCATGGGAAAAAAGGATTTTGAAAAGGCAAATTGCGTACGGGCTTTTATCGGAGTGGCTGCGGCAGGGGATCGGGAAGAAGTTACTGAGCTTGTATGCAATTTGGACGACATGACGCCGGAAGCCGTGGCGTTTGCCCAGCAGCTTTTGTTTGATGAAGGGGCGCTTGATGTATGGACTGCGCCCATTGGCATGAAAAAAGGCCGCATGGGGGTAAGCTTAAACTGTATGTGCCGCAGTGAAACAAAAGACAAAATGGCGCGTCTTATGTTTAAGCACACGACCACACTTGGAATCAGGGAGAATACCTGCCGCCGCTATGTTTTGCAAAGGGAGCATACAGAGGTTCAAACAAAATACGGCCCTGTTAATGTTAAAACAGCGCATGGCTTTGGGGTAAAAAAGTCAAAGCCTGAGTACGAGGATGTTGCCAAAATCGCCCGTGAAAAAGATGTGTCTGTGCAGGATGTTTTGGGGGAAACCTTGAATAAAGCTGTAACCGCACATGAAGTTTGGCAAAAATTATCATCCAGTTTGGCAAAAAACAGCGTTTTTACGCTTGTTTTACTGTGTTTCCGCCTGTATTATCATGCACGAGTTTTTCATTTATGAAGTT
>Ga0123355_10015647_pt1 | contig 11927 bp, 8 predicted proteins | sample TergutEmb28metaG_3_FD_89872 | JGI IMG/M metagenome (GOLD analysis project Ga0123355, IMG submission 89872) | Embiratermes neotenicus P1 segment gut microbial communities from Petit-Saut dam, French Guiana - Emb289 P1 | ecosystem: Host-associated > Arthropoda: Insects > Digestive system > Gut ... | reverse complement strand
TGACAGGCAAGGGCATGATTAAAGGGCTGAAAAAGCAGTATCCCGCATCAAACATCGTGGCAATAGATTATGACCCCGGCGCAAGTGAGGTGAACCAGCTTAACCGCATTAAGCTGATGCTGTCGCAGGCTAACAGGAATTTGGCAGCGGCAATGTCTGTGGGGCATGTTGCGGAGGAGCGGCAATTGGAAATGACCGCAAAAGCATAACAAGGGGCAATTGCACTACACCGTGGCATTTTGTCAAGAACTTTTTTATTCGCACCAGGTCAATCTAATTTACGTATAATTCCTCACAGAGGCACAGAGAACACAGAGAGGTTTAGTTTCCCTCTGTGTTCTCTGTGCCTCTGTGAGACATGTTTTTCGTGTGTTTCGCGGTTTTCCTCTTTTGTTACAGCCGCGAAAAGCGCGAAAAATGAACTTTGTTATACGCCTGTTTAACCCATGTTACAAAATTAGATTGACGTGATCCAATTTGACTTTAATCTACCCGAACGCTTTAGCATGAAGTATATCGGGAATGACGGCAAAAAGCATACGCCGCTTGTCGTTCAACGTGCCTTATTCGGCAGTATCGAGCGATTTTTTGCTCTGTTGATTGAGCATTATAAAGGCGATTTTCCGTTATGGTTTGCACCTGTCCAGTTCGCTATCGTCCCAATTAACCAACAGCATAATGCTTATTGCAAAAAGTTGGAAATCGACCTAAAACGTAAGGGTTATCGGGTTGAAGCGGATTATTCGGAAAACCATATGCGAGAGAAAATCAAAGGTTTTGAATCCAAAAAAGTGCCTTATATGCTTGTCGTTGGCGATAAGGATATTGATGCCGGCGGCTTTTCGGTGCGAAGCAGAAAAAGCGGAAATCTTGGCTTGATGAACCTTGATGCACTTATCAACTGTGTGCATGACGAAATCGAAATGGGCAAGCCGCAATATATCATGGAAGAATAATCCTCAATATTGGCGTAGGGCGGGCTTATCCTTTAAGTCAAAGGAAAGCCCGCCTTTTTCAGCAATGCGATTTTGGATGCCCTCACTCTAACGATAGCTCTTTACTTCCCTTCACCACTAACGCTAAACCGCGTCCATTTTAAAGTCAAGCGGCCGTTACCGTTATATCAAAAATCCATGCTGATATCCAAAGGATATATTGGTCTTGGGGTTTTTGTGTACGATAGATTTGCCAGTTCCAGCGCGGTGTCACCATCTGTTAGGGCCAGTATACTTTGGCGGCTCATTGCCTGATATTCCGGACTAAGATAACCCGCTTTTATGCCGATTGTGCTGAATGAGCATGGCTCCAGGCCCAATGCACGTAAAATTTCCGGGCTATATGTGGCACAGCGTTTGTTTGATAATGTAAATGTCACGCCGCCTGCTTGCAGCACAGCATATGATGTGCCTTCATGTTCGCCCAGATTTATTAGCATAGCATCCAGCGTATACCGCTCGCTTTGCTTGCCGGAAAAATAGCCGCCTATCGTGATTGTGAATACATCACCTGCGGTGTGTCCGGCACATACGCGATATGCCGCCGGGTCTGCTATGCAGGTATACACGGCGTTCGATAGCTTGTTTTCTATCATCATGCGCAAAAATGTGGTGGTATCTTGACTGGCCCCTGCAGTTGGATTATCCGCAGAATCTGAAATTATTACGGGATGCTCCTTGGCCCTAATGGCGGCCTCTATAGCCTTTTCGGGCGTCATTGCAGGTGTACTGAAAACAAATTCGGCCCGTTTGTCCCAAAATGCCTTAGCCATATTGTTTGCCAGACTTTTTAGGCTATCATGACTATCTGCCCATCCCGTGACCAGCGCACCGGCACCGCCAAAAGGGCTGTCAGCCCATGGAAAGCCCATTACATACGATGCACAAAGTACATTTGGTAGTTTGTCATATTGTCCCAGTACTGTAAAAAGTTCCTTTGCGGGATTAACTCGTGTTTCGCTTTGCTCGCCGGATACCAATATGGGAATTTTAACCAGCACATTCACAGTTTTCCTATTTTCGGACAGGATTTTTAACATGATGTTTGCCGCATTTGCGCCTGTTTCAAAGCTATCAATATGCGGGGCCGTGCGAAAGACCGAATAGCCGTCTGCCAGCAGGGCCATACGCTCCGTTAAAGTGGCGTGCATATCCAAGGCGCAAATAATAGGAATTTCGTGTCCCACAGTCCAGCGGATGGCCTCCAGCAAGTCGCCTTCGGGGTCATGCAGGCCATCCACAGCCATAGAGCCATGCAGTGCAAGGCAAATGCCGTCCCATGGCCCTTGCCCATCATGCCGCAATTTATCAATAATGCGGGATTTTATGTATTCATACGCATCAAGGCGAACAGAGCCGGATGGTATTGCATTTGCAAAAAACAGCGGGCATACATCCACGCCGCTTTTGCGCAATGTGTCAAATATGCCGTAGGCGGAGCTTTCTACCCGACCACGATGGACAAAAGCGTCCCCATCCAGCAAATAAAAGGATTCCAGCCCTGTTTGTGTTTTATTAAATGTGTTGCTTTCATGGCCCATGCCAGCCAGCGCGATTTTCATTATAGCACCTCCCCATGTTTTTATTTCATCATTTATTTTATCATGGCAAAAAATGTTGCGCAATAACTAAAAAAGGATTACAATTATAGGTGTAATACAGGTATAATTCGGAACTGTATTGAAGGGAGATTTTGCCATGAAGCACATAACAATTCAAATTTGCTGCGGTAGCTATGAAGATGTGGTGATAGCACAACAGGCGGGAGCAGACCGGGTGGAACTTAACAGCGCAATGTTTTTGGGGGGGTTAACACCCACACTTGGCTGTATTATTGAAACCAAGAAAAACTGCACAATACCCGTAATAGCGATGATTAGACCGCGAGAGGCAGGGTTTTGCTATTCCCGCCACGAATATGCCGTTATGAAACAGGATGCGCAGCTGTTTTTGGACCATGGCGTGGATGGGTTGGTTTTTGGTTTTTTGAATTCGGATGGCACATTTGATACATCCCGCATGGCAGAATTTACACAGATGTGTCATGATGCAGGCAAACAAGCCGTGTGTCATCGGGCATTTGATGTTACCCCGGACCCTTTTGCCGCACTGGACACATTAATTGAGCTTCGTGTGCATAGGGTGCTAACAAGCGGACAAATGCCTAGTGTTATAAGCGGAGCAGGCCTGATTGCACGGCTAATCGAACACGCCGCAGGACGAATAGAAATTTTGCCCGGTGCGGGGCTAAATCATAGCAATGTCGCTGATTTTATTGTAAAAACGGGTGCAGACCAAGTGCATTTTGCAGCAGAGAGCCTGCGTGCGGAAACATCCACTCAGGCTAATCCTGCCATATATTTTGGCGGCGCGCTGTATCCAAGAGAGGATGTGGTGTCTGTTGCGGATGCTGATAAAATCAGACTTGTGGCCGCTATGCTGGGCAGATAAAGCGAGTATAAATCATACTAAATCCGAGAGTTCTTGAATGTTGCCGCAATCGCCGCAAAATCCTTCTTCCTGTACGCCGTCTCAGCATCTGCATCACCGCCGCCTGTCAGCGTGACTTTGTCATCATTGCTCATAACGCGCGGGTTTGCGGCCTGAAACAGCGCGAATGATTCTGCCCATTGCTTTGGCCCAAACATCACGGGAATCTCCTCGCCATCAGATGTAATAATAAATGTGCCGGCCCCCATGATGCCAATAATGCACACCACATCACCAAGATGCACAATACGTGCCGGCGTGCGGTCTGCGCCAAAAAACCAGTCTTTTGTCAGATGCTGGCCGCTTTGGATTGTGTATGTAGGCAAATTGCTTTGTCCAAGTTGAGATTTGATTTCGCCCGTCACCTTTGCAATGCCGCCATGGTTACGCTCAATGCGTTCGATGTCTTTTTGCAGCATTCGCCGCTGTTTTTTCGCCATTGATGGCGCAATCAGCGCAATTACTAAGAAAAACACACCAATAATTGTCACAGCCACAGAAATCCACGTGACAACCTCCAAGGTTTCGCTGCCCGGTTCTAAAGTGATAACAGCCGCCAAAATCCATGGCACAACAGCCACAACAAGGCCTATCAGGCCGATGATTAATACCTTTTTCATGTTAGGCAGATGGGCGTTTTGAAAAAAGCTGTGCAAGTCCATGCTTGCAAGGTTTTGTCTGGTTTGGGGTTTCATTTGCAGTTGGCTCATTGTGTTTCGCTCCTTTTACTCTCAAAATTAATTATGCCTATCATGCTGTGTTTGTCATCAGTTGTCAAGTATCTTGCCTACGGAAATCCCTGAAAAAATCCTGCATCATCGCGGCACAGTCCGCTTCCAGTACACCGCTTTTTACATCGGTTTGGTGGTTAAACGCCGAATTGTTAAGCAAATTGACAACAGAACCCACAGCACCCGCCTTAGGATTAGCCGCGCCATACACCAGACGCGGGATACGCGCCTGCAAAATAGCACCGGCACACATTGGGCATGGCTCTATTGTAACGTACATTGTGCAGTCTTCCAGCCGCCAGTCACCCAGATTGCGGCTGGCCTGATTGATGGCAATGATTTCGGCGTGATACAGGGTGTTTTTTTTTGTGTTGCGCAAGTTATACCCTGCACCAATGATTTTGCCGCTGAGATTATGAACGATTACGCAGCCGATAGGCACTTCGCGTATGCGAAAGGCCCGTTGGGCAAAACCAAGGGCCTTTCGCATAAAATACTCGTCAATTGCATCAGAATTATTGAAAATAAGGTCGGAAAAAGGCGACGTCGATTTTTGGATAGAGTACAAACTTGTCCAGCAACGCCGTGACCTTTTTGATACTTGAATTTTTAATTTCTTCATCCAACGTATACCTCGCTTTACTTAAAGCACCGTTTTTACTGCGTGTAGGTTTGATGCTTTTCAGCACATTGGCGATAATGTCAGCAATTTCGTCCATTTCTGCAATACCCATGCCCAACGTGGTGACAGCAGGCGTACCAAAACGCAGACCGCTGGTGTACCACGGGCCTTGCTTGTCAAAAGGCAGGGTGTTACGATTTAGCGTCAGGCCACATTCGCGCAAGGCACTTTCGCCTTGCCGCCCTGTCAGCCCAAGGGAATCTGCATTAACCAGCACGATATGATTGTCCGTGCCGCCTGTCTGTACAATAATGCCGCGTTTAACAAGGCCGGCCGCAAGAGCCTGGGCATTTTTGATGACATCGGCGGCATAGATTTTAAATTCAGGAGCGGCGGCCTCTTTAAAAGCAACAGCCTTAGCAGCCATCACATGCGCCAGCGGCCCGCCAATCACGTGGGGACAGCCTTTGTCAACATAATCCGCAAAATCACTTTTGCACAGCACCATGCCGCCGCGTGGGCCGCGCAATGTCTTATGCGTGGTGGTTGTCACCACGTCTGCAAAAGGCAACGGGCTGAAATTGCCGCTAATAGCACCGCCCGCCACAAGACCTGCAAAATGCGCCATATCAACCATCATCACGGCATCCACCTCGTCCGCGTACTGACGCAGCAGGGCAAAATTGATATTGCGGGGATATGCACTGTAACCAAGCAGGAAAATCAGCGGCCTGATGTCGTGGAGCATCTTGCGGATTGCGTCATAGTTCAGCAGGCCGGTTTCGGCATCCACAGTATAATTATAGCAATCAAACATCTGAGCAGAAACGTTGTGGCGATAGCCGTGACTCAAATGCCCGCCGGAATACAAATCCATGCCCAGCAATTTTTGGTTGCCCATAGCAATGCGGATTTCGTCCCATTCGGCCTTGCTAAGTTCCAACAGATTTTTGCCTCCGGGTGCAAGTCGCTCTAGTGCTGGCGTTTGAACGCGCTTGCGCAGAATTGCCCAGAAAGCAACCAAATTGGCATCAGCGCCCGAATGTGGCTGGACATAGGCATGTTCTGCACCAAATAACTCGCAGGCGGCCTTGCTTGCCATCCGCTCGATTTCATCAACATTGTCACAGCCCGCATAAAACCTGTTGCCGGGATACCCCTCGGCGTATTTGTCTGTTAGCAGGTTTGCCATGGCACTTTGCACGGCACTTGAACAAAAATTTTCGCTGGCAATCAGCTTTAGATGGCTGCGCTGGTCATCAAGTTCCTGCACAATGCCTTTGGCAGCCAGCGGATGCACTTTGGCAACGGCATCAATATTTGCAACAAAGGTCAACATTTCTGAATTAATCTCACCCGGCTGCGTTTGGGCAAGATAGTCACGTAAGATTTCCATAGTATCACAGCCTTTCAGAGAGTAATTGCGTTACGCCCCGGGTACACCGATATTCGGCCCTGTACCGGGACTTGGCATCGGACTTGGGCTTGGGCTTGGTGTCACGGGGTTATTTGGTGTTTGTGTAGATTCTGGAATAGTTATCGGCGTTCTATCAGGCGTTGGAACAGGCGTTGGTGTTGGCATCGGCGTATTTGAGATGCTGTTTTGCTCATGCCCCTGCTCGTCATCATCGTCATCATCAATAAGCAGCAAACCACCGGGGCCGCCGATGTTATCATCATCGTCGTCATCGGTTTGGCCGCCATGAAGGCCGCCCCAATTGAGAAACCAATTCAGCCAATCTTCGTCATAATCATCATGTCCATACCCATCATAACCATGCCCGCCTGTGTGGAAATTGCTGTGATTACACGCGCAAGATTGCGTTGGAATTTCATAGGCAGCATCACGTATCGGCACATTTCCCGCAACCTCCATCCAGCTGCGGTCACGCACAATGCCCACTCTGGACACAACATAATGCGCTGGCGTCCATGCCGTTGCAAGGCCGCCGCATGTCGCAGAAACCTCAACGCGTCTGTGGATGTGGCAATGTGAAGTGGGTGCTGTACCCGGCGCAAACAGTTCTGTACGAATCCTGCCGCCGCGCGGGTCGTGATCACATAAGCCTGAAACAGGCAGTCTGCCGGAAACACTGCAAATCTGCACTTGGGTGAAACCGGCGGGACGCTCAAACCTAAGGGGTTCCAGCTCCAGCGCGTGGTGTACACGCTCCATTACGTGGCCCCATATGCGGGTATCGGGGCGACTGCTTGTAACATTGCCGGTCAGCGTACGCGGCTGGTCATGCCCAACCCATACACTTGCCGTCAAATGCGGGGTAGAGCCCGTGTAATACAAATCCCGTCCCAGCTGCGTTGTACCTGTTTTGCCCGCATTATCCATGCCGGGCAAATTGCTAAAACGCGCGCCGCCGCCTGTGCCGGTACGCACCACATCGCGCATGGTGTCCATCAGGATGTATGCCGCATTGCGGTTCATCACCTGTGTTGGCGGCAAAACAGTATTGTCAATCAAAATATTACCATGCCGGTCATACACACGTGTAAAAAGGATAGACGGATGCAAAATGCCGCCATTGGCAATAGCACCCATAGCACCGGTCAGCTCTATGTTTGTAACGCCATGAGTCAGGCCGCCCAGTGCCATTGCGGGGTTGCCTGCCTCGGCATCGCTAATTGTTGTAAAGCCAAAATTAAGCAGATAATTGTGTGCAACCTGCGGAGTCAGTGCATTGATATTGTGTACAGCCACCACATTATAGGACAACTCAATTGCGCGGCGTACGCTGGTATATCCGCGAAACGGAAATGCCTCGCGTGTCCACCAGTTTTGCGGCCATACGCGGTATACATCATTCTCAAGGATGATATTAGGCGCATCATCATAGGTTGTGGCGGCTGTAATCAGCCCAAGGTCAAATGCAGGAGCATACGATGCAAAAATCTTGAAAACAGAGCCCGGCTGCCGTCTGGAATTAGTAGCGCGATTTAAACCGCGATTAGTTTGCTTTTCGCCGCGCTGACCTGCCATTGCAAGGACGTGGCCGTTATTGTGGTTCAGAATAACCATAGAGGACTGCGGCTGTGGCGTGGAAAAAAATGTGTAAGTGACGACTTCTTCTGCCATGCCCGTCATGTCACGTATTGCCCATTCGATAAAGGCATCAAATTGGTCTTCGTTTTGTACTCTAACGCCCCAGTCCACGCTGGTTCGTTCCCGCCTCAGGCGCGCGCCTGTGACGGAATTATATACAGTTGCAATAAATGTCAAATGATACTCAAAATCTTGCGGATTTGTCGGAAACATTTCTTCGGACAAAAATACATCGTCAACAATGTCCTGCACACGCGGATCCATTGTAGCGTGAACGGTCAGGCCGCCATGAAAAATCAGGTGATTCACCTCTTGATTTGACATGCCCATTTCGCGCAATTGCGCTTCAAGTGCATCAATAACTGCATCTACAAAAAAGATGTTAACGTCACGTGTGGGATGCACATCCTCCGCAACACGCATGATGCGTGCAAAGGGGTCGTCATTAATGGCAAAGGTATGCTCGGCCTCTGTGATGTATCCCAGGCGCAGCATACTGTCCAGCACATTAATTTGCCTTATGCGGTTATACTCCGGAAAACGTATCGGATTGTGCTGCCATGGCCATTGCGTAATCGCGGCTATAACAGCGGATTCTGATAAAGTAAGCTCGCTGACGCATTTGTTGAAATAAAACCACGATGCCGCCATAACGCCTTCGTTGCCGCCGCCAAGGTAGATGATATTGAGGTATAGATGCAGGATGTGCTGCTTTGCTTTTTCGATGCTGCCTAATTCCTCAACAAGCATAGCTTCAAATTGAATTGCGAGGTACTGCTCTTGCAGCTTGGTTTCCATTGTATTGCGTCGCACACCCAGCAGATTTTTTACCAGCTGTTGAGTGATTGTGGATGCACCCTGTGTGTTGGAGTGCATCAGCGTTTGATACACCGCCCTAAACATGCCGCGCGTATCAATGCCGTTGTGTTCAAAAAAACGCTCGTCTTCAATGGCGACAAAGGCCTGCCATAAATGCTCCGGAATCTCATCCCATGCGGCAAAAGCGCGGTTTACGCCGCCTTCCAGGCGGACAAGTTCGTTGCCATGAGCATCAAGTATCACAGAATCAAAACTGCCTTCCAGTAAATCGTGGCTAAGGTTATAAAGCGGCGGCGCACCTTGAATAATACTTAAATACGCGCCAATGCCTGCCGCCCCTCCCGCCAAAACAGCAATCATAAGCGATGCCGCAACCACGCGCAAAATCACAAAACCAATCTTGTTTTTCACCTTTTTGCCGTGGGATTTGTGCCGCCGCAGCCGTTTGTCGTTATTGTGCTTGGAATAATTCATGTTATGCAAAACCTCCGTTTCGTCTGTAATAAAACCAAAATCAAATTCAAATTCGTTTTATACTGCGTTCTATGTCACGTTCTATGCAGGCGAAAAACGCCATACATATCTATTATAGCACATCGGACGAGAAAAGTAAAGTGCGTTTTTGGGCAACGCTGGGCGTTGCAATTACAAGTTACGAATTACGAATTACGAATTAAAACCTTGCATGTTCAGCACAAATTGTAATTGCGCAGACCCAATGTATTACGCATGTTTATCTAATTAGACAGTCATCTAATTAGATAACTGTCTAACAAGTTTATGGCATCCTGAGTACCCACATTGTCATCCTAAGCATCCATACTGTCATCCTGAGCATCCATACTGTCATCCTGAGTGAAACGAAGGATCTGGCTTTTCACCAAATGCAAGATCCTTCGCTCCGCTCAGGATGACAGGGTAGCGGTGTTTTTAACTCGTAACTCGTAACTCGTAACTGCAACGCGCCACGCGTTGCACCACAGGGGGTGTCACTTTGCCAAGACCATATTTCGCAATGGGACGTAAGCCCCGCAGACGCCGCCAAAAACAAGGCGTTGAGCGAAAAAAAATGCCGCGCTGGAAGCGATTTGTGATGGCAACAGTTATCACAATCGTCTTGCTGACGGCTTTGCTTATATTTGCGGCAAACCGCACAATAATTCCCGTTGTAACAGCCGTGGCATCACAGCGCTCTGTTACTGTAATCAACGATGTGATAAACGCATCGTTGATTGACGCTATTACAGCCTTCGGCCTGACAAGCGAAGATTTCTATTTCGTCTCCGTGGACGAAACGGGGCGGCTAAACAGCCTATCCGTCAATACAATTTTGGTTGCGCAGGTCGCGGCACGGCTGGCGACAGACATTTCCGGGGAGCTAAGCGCAGACAGCGTAATTGATGTGTCTGTGCCGATGGGTCTGTTCAGCGGCGTAGCAATCTTTGCAGGCCTTGGCCCGAGTGTGAATTTTGGTGTAATCCCGACAGGTGATGCCACAGTCGAATACGAAACTTCCTTTACATGGGCGGGCATCAATCAAGTTAATTTTCAGGTCTGGCTGACTGTAGAAACCAACATGCGCATTGTCATCCCCTTGCAAGACACATTTATCACAGTAAGCCGCCGTGTGCCGCTGGTTAACACCATTTTTGCGGGAGAAGTGCCGCCGGGGATGCTGTTGACGGATTTGGAGAGGCCATGAGCGTTGCAATTACGAATTACGAGTTACGAGTTACGAGTTAAAACCTTGTGCGTTCGGCAATAACTGCAATTCAGCTGTGCGGGTTGCTTCACAGGGTTACGTACATCAATCTAATTTGATAATCATCTAATTAGTAATTCGTAACTCATAATTGCAACGCCCCACACGTTTGCCTTGAAGTTAACCCAGCTTTTCTTCCTTGCGCCGCTTTTTCCTTTCATCAAATGCCCGCATTACAGGCAGCAGCAGCATCGCCACAAAGCCTCCGGCCAGGCCGTTGTTATACAGATTCATGCCGCCGTGGAAGATGCCAATGTTTGTTGCCAGACTAAGATGCAAAAAGCCCGCGATGATGCCCCATTTCCAGCCATGCACTTTACTTATCGGCGTTAGGCATGTTGAAAACAAGATGGCAACCATGTTGCCGTTTTCATTAACCTCTGTGCCAAAGCTGTAATAATTTGCAATATCTGCCAAAATCGTGCCAATGACTATTGGGATTGCGTGCAACAGACTTTTGCCGAACGCGCCAAAGCCGATGATGGATAGGATTGCGCCAACGGCAAGGCCTGTGAACTCTGCCTGCATAACCAGCATAAAAACAACGGACGCAACGCCCAATATGCCCATTGCGATGTAAATTTTCTCACCAAACCATTTGTAATAATCAAAATCCTCTGTCTGCACCAACAGCAGCTCTTTTAGCGAAACTTTTCTGCCAATGTTAACGAATATGCCAATTGCGGTGAAATACAGCGATGTCACCATCAATAATATAATCAATGCGGTGTTGTTGCCATAGCTCCAATACGCCCTTGGCTCAAATTCAATACCGAGATTGGAATATAATGCCATGAGGCCAATGGCAAAGATGCCCGCGGTAAATCCGACGTTATAGAGGTTTAATCCATCATGGGAACGCTTAAACCACGCCGCCAACGGACTGATTGTAAAACCGATGAAAATACCCACCATTGCGCCCAGGGCAATGCCGAGTTCTGTTGGCAGCATGTCCACGTGGGCAAGCTGGCTGACAGCGGGGGCAAGTGCATTGCCCAGCAACGCCGGCACAAGGTTTTCTTCAAAAGTACGTTTTGCAAAGCGACTGAACAGCCACGCGCCAAGCAAAATCGGCAGCATATTAAGCGGATTTTTGCCAAAAAAGGCAAAACCTGTCACCAAGCCAAGTACACCCATATCCAAACCAAAAACCCTGTGACGTGCTGCGGACAGCACAAACACAGCAATGAGGCCCATGATGCCCACATTAACAAAGGTTGCGCCAAGGCCTGCAATATAGATATAGTCCGTCACCAAAATATTAGATGACGTGAGGATAATGCGCATACCCTCCAACACTTCGGCGGGACTTGCCACAACAAAGCCGTATACGATGTAAAAGACGAACAACAAGACATGCACCCTGTAAGGACGCTTTAAAAAATTGGCCTGAATCCAGCCGCCGCCTTTATTATTTATTGTTTCTGTCATAAATGTCGTTCCCCCCAGAATC
>Ga0123355_10015646_pt1 | contig 11927 bp, 5 predicted proteins | sample TergutEmb28metaG_3_FD_89872 | JGI IMG/M metagenome (GOLD analysis project Ga0123355, IMG submission 89872) | Embiratermes neotenicus P1 segment gut microbial communities from Petit-Saut dam, French Guiana - Emb289 P1 | ecosystem: Host-associated > Arthropoda: Insects > Digestive system > Gut ... | reverse complement strand
TCCGTAATTATACAAGAAGAATTAAGCCCTACTTCCCCCTGACTGTATTCTCCTACCAAAGCTAATTGTTTCGTCGTTAAAAACATGCCCCCCCCCCCCCTTAAACAAATTTCCTGGATCCGCCAGTGGGTTAAATAAGCCTGAGGATTGTGGAAATCTCTATTCGTGAAAATTATGCACAGGAAGAACACATGAAGTAGCATATTTATTTACTTGTAGTTTCTTTTCGGCGTTCTATTAAAGATGGAAACTTTAACACAGGCGCATATACAGCCGTCTCTAACTCGTTAACTTCAAGCAGGGTACTACTTCTTGAAAGCCAATACCTGTTCAACTAATCAGAATCTACCGCACTTTACGAACATAAAATCAAAGGTTAAATGCCGTGTTCAAAACAGCCCGCCAGCGCTTATCAGCACTCTCACCCATTTATCGGCCCCTATTCTAAGATATTTCAATCCAGTCCACATCGCCACATCCTATTAATTTCTCGTACGCGTTTCAATATTATCCTCAATAACCACGCATATTTGTGACAAGCGGTACCTTTTCGTCAGCTTCTTCGACCAAAATTTCGTACGCATTTCTCGTCTGCCATGCGTGCTCCGTACTACAGCCATCCTTCTAGACATGGTCACCTTAATCAAGATTACTTGAAGTTGCCCATTACGCAATTTTCTCAATCCTCAGCACTTCCACTTTTCAAACGATTTTCCGAAACTCTCCCAATATGCTACTGTTGTGTTTCACTGTTCCCAAACCTACAAAATATTACAGACCATAACGTGAAGCATTCTAACGCGGATGTACTGTACCACAGACAGCGTACGCTGTACCAAACTCCTAATTTAAACTGCGTAGTTTAAATAAATATATTAGTACAAACACTGCAAAGACACCAATAGCTGCATCTCGCAGTCACCTCGTTCCAAGGTGTTTTTAAATCTCATAATATCCTTGCAAATCTTCGGGCACTATCCCCTCCATCCTGCATGCCTACGTGCAAAGCGGTAAAGATGCTGCTCACACGAGCCAGTGCGAATCTCTCAACGTCTGACAAGTGTGTGTACGCCGGCGCGTCTCCTACACCTCCCCCACCCCTCGCCTGCCCGCCCCATAAATATCAGTTATTACCATATCTGGAACTGTGACACGTCGAAAGCCCCGCTTAGCTCATGAAGTAAACGAAGGCATAGCTACCTGTCCGATATTTTCAGATAAGGCACGGAGTGGAGCGAAGGTCAAGCACGCAGTTTCGCGCCCATTATTTTAAACTACTGCATCTTGAGAATAATCGACGAATTCTGACATTTCGTATAAACCATAGACCACCCTACCTCAGCTGCCAATCTTATGCCGACTTTGTTCACCGTCTCAATTTTTAAACGCGGCACTACGTCTCGGTGGAACCCTTATAGAGCTATACTCAGTTATGGTGAATAAAGGGTCTGGCAGATAACATGCTTTTCTTGCCTGAAGACGGCAGCACAGCCGGCTTCCACAACGTCGTGTTCCGTTAAACAATAAGACGATGTACAAAGTCCCCCCACCCCCACCCCCCGCAAAAAAAATGACGTCAGTGAGTCATACACCATCGTCAGAGCCCTATAGAGTTTAATTAATGCCCTGTTTAAATAAACAGTAACACCAACACAGCGTCAGACTACGGTAACTCCGTAGGCGGGAAACAACAGCGTCTGAATGTGCGATCGATCTTTGAAACATTTCATTTTGTAAACAAGATACCAAATTCTGTTTGTGTCGTGTACTGAACAGAAATGGAAGGAGAGACCGGACAACAAAATCCGATATAAGGAGGCTGGGTATCGTTGTTCCCAGAGCCTGTACTTCATCGCGATGTGCAGTGGAGCGTGAGACTTCTGCAGGCAACCGAAGTCATTTTGTAATCGCGTAGATACATAACTGCTTGGCTTGTTGCTAGTGTTTCCGTTACAGAACTTCAATTCCGCACTATTTATAGAAGCTACGTCCTAACTTTCTGAGAAGTTTACACGTTCTATAAGCAACACAAACAGAGGAGAGTAACATGTCCGTTTCAAAGACATCCACACACCAACCCAACCATCCATCCATCGCAGCACCCATCACACGATAAGTGCGTCTGTACTTACCTTATCTACACAACTAGATACCTTATCTCCTACACCAGCTCTTTAATCCAGTCACGCACCTGATATCTCTAAACAATGTCACATAAGCACGCTGTCATTATGAAACCGGAAGGATTACTACTTCGTTCACAAAATTGGGCACTGTCCTCACCTAATTCAACCAAATTTAATACATTTCCATTCACGCCTATCTGGTAAGTGGTTTCGTCCATTCAGTTGTAGCGATTATGGTCCCGTGTAGACTGTATAGTGACTAGGCTACGTACTAAGCGACCGAGAAAGCGTGGATGCAATCCCGGCTGGCGTAAGACATTTCTTTTCTCCCATTGTCCACGACCTACTAGGGACCATCCAGTCGTCCAATGAATGGGTACCCGGGGTACTTCCCCGGGGGTGGAGGGCTTAGAGCGTACAAAGTACGAACCACACAACTTCCTCCCATCCAGTGCTGGGGTTAAAAGTCCGTGGATCTACACACACACACACGCGCGCCCATACGACGTCACGGTGAACAACTGTTCATATTCAAATTATGCGTACACAATGCCGCTGCTAAGGACCTATCTGTAATAAAAGAAACTGATATAAACATGCTTCCCATCCAGTATTATTCGGACGGGGGGAACTCAATTCCATTTTAGGCGCCTTTGCATGCCTACGGAGCGGTCAATAAAATGGCAGTGTCCGTTTAAATCTACACAATAACTCCAATAAAATGGCAGCGTCCGTTTAAATCTACACAATAACTCCGGAACAACTAAATGGATTTTTAAGAAAATTGTAACTGGAGAATTTCATGAAAAATTCCATGCCATTTCAAATCCAAATTACATCGGCCTTCTTAACAGCCACCTTACACGAAGATCTACATGACTGTTCATGAGTGCCTCCCGACTGTTAACTAGCGAATTATTCACGGAAGGTTAAAAAAAAAAGTTTCACATACAACTTGCATACGGGAATAAACCTTACAACTTAGCTTGCTTACAACCAATACACTACTTTCGTTAAGTCTTAACAATCCTAGCAATAACCAATCCTTCAAGGACGAAACGTAATCTAATTTACAGATCCAGATCACACCGAGCAGTAAACACCTCGGTTATAGAAACGAGTGTTGTGTTGGCCAAAAGTCGCCGTTTTTTTTTTCAGAAATTCATGCAAAACACCTACACCCTTCGGGCAAACTGCAGATTTTTTTAAATCTTATACCTGGAGGTGACCACTAGGCTTTAATGGTTAAACCGAAGACAACAACAAATTTTCCAAACTTACAGATTAAACAATCAACAATGGTGTTCCGAACACACCCAGCATCCCATGTCAAAAACAACTTTGAGTCTTGCTTGCGTTAAAAACGTGTTTTCTTTACTACTTTCGCAAATTTTTCTTTTAGTCTGTGTGTGTGTGTGTGTGTATGGCGGGGTGGGGGTGGGGGTGGATAGACAATTCTTACCACTGCTTACTGATTCACGCAATACAGGTATATGGGATGACTTGTGGCTTTTCGCAAATTTGAACGGAATTCAAAGCAGGAACTTCCCCTTACATGCAAGACGCACGGCGCTGCCCTAACCACATCAAATTACGTGCAATGAAACCAACCCGCCCACGTTAAGAAAACACTTTCCCTTGGCGTGTCTCCACACGTCAAGGGAAAGTGTTAACCATCTTCCGAAGAATGTTCCGCTCTTTGGGTATGACATGGTGGAGATGTTGTTGCTCTTGGCCCCGCACACTTCGTGGCGCATTCAAGTGTCACGAAACGTTCCCCATGCGTCAGGGGAGAACACAAACTGCTACAAATGTCAATTACGCGCGGACATGCAGGCGTGAGCCCCCAGTTCTAATGCCCACATATACATCCGTACCATTTTCTGCTGCATATTATCAACTGGCCGTTTTTTTACACTTCCAATGTTGCACCGAACAAAGTAGATATGGAAATGTACACACAACACACACGTGAGAAGCATATCAAAACAGAAACTTGTCTGATAACTGCGCCAAAAAGAGATCAGAGACACAAATGACAGTGTACGAGTTTCCGTAACACAAGGACACGATACGCATTCGTAAAGCATACCGAACAGACCATCGGCGCCATCATTCAACCCACCTATTTCTCATTCTACGTACCCGTCTACTAATCTCTTTCCACCCATCCACCTATTTTTCTACATCATTTTTGGCGCGTTCGAAGAATTGCCAAAAGCTTCATGTCCGTCCGTCGACCCGCCCTCCCGCCCGCATGGAATGACTCGGCTCCCACTGAACGGATTTTCATGAAATTTGATATTGGAGTATTATTCGAAATCTGTCGAGAAAAATAAAGTTTGACTAAAATGTGACCACAGCAACGGATACATATATCTCTCCGAATACTTCTTGGAATGAGAAATGTTTCAGACAGAAGCTGTAGTGAAAATCAAAACACGCATTTTATACGCAACTTTTTCCCCACAGTCGTACCATTGATCAGATAATGTGGAAAAACTTGTCCCAGCCAGACAGGCCACAGATTACAAGTAAAACGGCGCAGGGAAGATCCGATCTATATGCCTGATAAGGCAAATATAAGACACACACTCAATAATTTTAATAATTATTGCTTGCCCTCCGCTACAGTGGTTACGCGAACGTGCTTCCATGCTACGTTACACGCACACTGCCTGTTTCGGGATTACAGGTGTCAGTGCGTCCAGCCGACAAGTAACGTCCATCTAGTATACGGGTGTACCTGGAGTACAGCCGTTGCACCATGTATTCCACATGCATTCTGAGCCTAAGAGGTCTTTTCTTTTGATTTCAACTTACAGTCGTTGGTGGGGCTGCCAGAACACTAGTAGTCACAGCAAAAACACGGTACACAACGCAACTATCTTACGTACGTACTTACGAAACCAGAAGGACGTCAAATAGCAATAAACGACGGGCCATTAAGGAACCAAAAGCTTCACTACTATGGCACCACTGGTTGCTCCTGTTCAGTCCAACAAAAAAATGGATGAAAAAAATAAATGGTTCACATTCCGGGCATACTCACTTACTCCATGGAGCAAAGTCCTTCTTGAGAAGCTAACTGGTTTGTAGCTATGACTAGCTGACTAGAAATTCCCCGCATTTCACGGAACCCCAGGGTTCATTACTGCACTCACAAGCGTCCGCCACCTGTCCCTATCCTGGGCCAGCCCAATCCAGTCCATATACCCACGTCCCACTTCCTGGAGACCCATCCTAATATTATCCACCCATCTACGCCTAGGTCTCCCCAGTGGTCTCTTTCCTTCCGGTTCCTCCCCCCTCTCCTCACCCATACACGCCACATGCCCAACCCATCTCATGCTTCTCGATTTTATCACCCGCACAATAATGGGTGAGGGGTGCAGATCATTTAGCTCCTCGTTATGCAGTCTCCTCCATTCCCCCGTTACTTCGTCCCTCCTAGGTCCAAATATTCTCCTCAACACCATAATCTCAAACACCCTCAGTTTCCTTTCCTCCCTCAATGTCAGCGACCAAGTTTCACACCCATACAAAACAACAGGCAAAATTATAGTTCTATATATCTTAATCTTTAAATGTTTGGATAGCAACCGGGCATTAATCAAATAAATGCAATATTAGTACCAACAAACGCATAATAGTATTTTACGAAATACTACTGTGCATTTGTTGGTGCTGACTTTGTCTTCAGTGCATAAATATGTTTACAAATCCTATTCTTACTTCGGACGCCGAACTCGTAGAAATTTCAAATGATCCCGATACATACGACAAAGGGCTCTCGTGTTCAAGGTTACGTAATCTGAAGCATGTGCGCTCAAACAGGTCAGCTGCGGCTGTTTGTAATATGGTCACCCACTTAGAAAACTGGTCTCGCTTGAAGTCCAAGGAGTTAAGCGCTTTTATGTGGCTACGGGAAGTGTATCGCCATCTTAGCGACGAGAACACCGGACCGCACACGGCATAGTTGACTCGAAACTTGGAGCAAAATTTCAGTTGGGGAACAATGGACCATCCCCCATGCAGTCCGGACTTGGCACCAACCGATTTTCCCGTTGCGCTCCTTGAAAGAGAAGTTGTCAGGGCACAGTTGCACCAGCGATGACGTCAAACGAGCTATCACGTGGATGGCGCAACAGGAAGGTACGTACTACGCGTACACGTGTTCAAGCTTATCAAACGCTGTGACTAGCGCTAGGGAAGGGTACCATTGAAAAGAAAGTGTTCCAGTGACACCTTAATTGTGCACTGTTGAAGTCTCGCCTTGATTACTAACGTACTTTCACAAATCCATTCCAGGCCCATTTTAATATTTCCACCCAGCCAAACGCAGGTCTTTTTTCAGGTTTTCAGATTAAATGTCTGCGTGAATTTCTCTCACATATCTCATCCCCTGTGCTGTTAACAATGCGATCCTCTAATAGCCTCAAACAATCGTAACTAGGGCATATGCACACACAACACACTGCTGAGAAAGGCACTACGAATACAGGAAAGAATGGCTAATTGCTATAAAATCACGTCACATCCCACAATACTGACTGGTATTTACACGGTACAATTTCACAAGGGACACGCTGTACGCACATATTTGAACATGTAAACACAATAGCATGTTCCGATATCAGTAATCGCGGACACACACACACACACACACACGAATGACAGTCGTGACAGCCACAGACAATGAATCAATACAATAGATGACGCACTCTAAAAATCCACATTAGGCGTGTCCATCCATGATTTGTATTTACAACAGACCCATCGTCCTTATCGAACGTTATCACTGCTGTACGAATTAAGCTCAACTCCAAGCTAAATTACAACCAACAGCCTAATTTAACATAACGGTTTACACTCTGGGCAGGGAGGATGACAGTGTCAATGGAGTTGTTCTCAGTCCGTGTGCCGCGATGCCCTTGCTTGCGCAGAAAACTGTGACCATACAAGATGTCCCACCACTAGCCAGTTTCAACACCAGAGAGGCAATGTACGTATAATCGTACCACTGAAGCGCGTTCGCGTAACCAATGCTGTCGGGGAAAACCAGCAAGTATTACACATTTTGAGAACGCGTATATACCCTTAGTTATCCAGCATGCAGAGCGCATGCGCTGCAATATACTGGCATGTGACCTGTCACTCCCATGTTTTTCCGCATTGTCTCATAAACGACAAGATTCTATACTGTACACAAAATGAGTGTTCAGATTTTCTCTACAATCGTCTGAAACATTTCTCGTCCTAGGAAGAATTCACAGAGATATTATCAGAAATGTACACAGGTCTTCATGTAACTGGGAGCCAAGTTGTTCCTAGCGCACGGACGGACAGGCAGGCATGACAAAGCTAAGTCGCTTCTCGTAATTTGGGGAAAAGCGCTTAACAGCAATCTGTGTACACAGCATATGGCGGTCACGAACTCTCTGGAGTAGAGTCCTTCTTGAGAAGCTGACAGGTTCTCAGCTAGCCAAGAAATTCCCAGCATTTTATGCAACCCGAAGGTTCATTACCGCAATCACAGGAGCCGCCACCTATCCCTATCCTGAGGCAGATCAATCCAGTCCATACCCCCATCCCACTTCACGATCCATTTTAATATCATCCCCATCTATGCCTGTGTCTTCCAAATGGTCTCTTTCCTTCAGGTTTCCCCGCCAGAAGCCTGTATGCTCCTCTCTTCTCCCCCATACATGCTACAAGTTCCGCCTATCTCCTTCTTGATTTGGTCACCCAAATAATATTTGGTGAGTACAGATAACAAAGCTCCTCACTATGTAGTCCTCGTCACTACTCAGCTACCTCGTCCCTCTTATGCCCAAATATCCTCCTCCACGCCCTATTCTCAAGCAGCCTCAGCTTACGTTCCTCCCTGTATGGCAAGTCACACAACGCGGAAGTTCAAGTGCGCTGCGGCGTTCTCAATTCACATGCGCTTCAATACATTTTAATATAACTTCCTGCAGCGCCCTACAGCCACAAAATACTGCACAATATGGCTTTGTCGTCTTGCTGTTCCGTGAATGGTTTTTCTTGTTAGGCTACATTGCATGTCTCGACAATTCCTACGTCTACTCAAACTCTTTCGTACATACTGCACTTTCTTATGCTTTGCTTGTCCTTTATTAATCTTCCTAATAACTGAATACCTTAACGAATTGTTAATTCGTTAAGGTATTCAGTTATTCGGTTTTCTTTATAAAGTAAAAACAAAAGAAAGCCGTACATACAGACTGTGGTCACCTGTGACCCAGTATCAACGACCAGTCTTTCGGGTTTTCGTGAAATTCGGTACAAGGTTTTAACGAGTCGTGTCAGCGAGTTTCGTGAATATCAGGTGTGAAAGTCGCGTGAAAGGAGCGTACACGTACTTCCAATATTCATTCCATCATATGGGTAAAGTTCGAGGCAGAAATTTCGTCAAAATCGGTGCACTTAAAGCCACGCTTTACTTACGGCCGCATAAATTTTCGCCCGTGTATTCCGCATAAACGTTCATAAAAATGTAATGTGAGTTTCGTTAAAATCGGCGCAGTAAAAGCCACTTTATATGTGAAAGTGCATCTACATTAACGGTCGTGCCGTAACACCGCATCACATTTTGACAGTGAAGGAGGCCTTGGTAAAGTCCGTATGCTACGTCACGAAACAGATTTTCATTCGTATTCTACAGTTTAGTGTCGAATACATGGACAAAAGCACAACAAAACAGGAATAATAATAATAATAATAATAATAGCTTAATGCGGCGGAGTCCTTCCTGAGAAGCTAGTCAACCAATTCCCCGCATTTTTTGGGAAAGCGAAGGTTCATTATCGCATTCACACCATCCCGCTACCTGTCCCTATCCTGAGCCAAATCCACCCTGTCCACTCCCCAATCCCAATACTTAAGAGGATCCATCGTAATATATATACGCCTAAGCCTTCCGAGTGGTCTCTTTCCCTCCGGATTCCCCACCAAATCCCTGTATACACCTCTCCTCTCCCCCATACGTACTACACGCGCCGCCAATCTCAATCTTTTTGATTTGACAGTATTTGGTGAGTAGTACAGATCATGAAGTTCCTCGTTACGCACTCTTCCCCAATCCCCTTTTGCCTCGTTCTACCATCACCACCACCACCACCACCACCACCACCACCACCACCACCACCACCACCACCAGCAGCAATAATAATAATAATAATAATAATAATATCGTGCACACAGTTCATATACACGTCAGCAGTCACCGAAACTACTGATGACGGCAAACCATGTACCATCAAATCAGGCCTAATAAACACGCGACCCGCTGAGCTTTACAATGTGGACCTCTGCACGTTTTGATTACCTACCAAGTTTTACTGTCCGTACCATTTTGTTGCATAGTACACCCAACAAATACTGTAAAATTAAATACAAGGATTACTTTACAATAAAAATTTTACAAACAAAGAATGAAGAGAAAACGTGACATTCTGCGACCCAACATGTCACGTTTTCTCATTCTTTGTTTGTAAAATTTTTGGATTTGGTCGTTAAAAATTGTATTACATCCACAAAGCAACGTGAGGGGCCTGTGTGGGTGGCGTGGGTGCGAAAGCGCAACTTCAAACAGTTACGGCGTTTGCGAACAATCTTATTTCGACAAAACGCCTCAATGTAATGAGTGTCTAGTACTCTACACGCGCAGCTATGAATAGAAGCAATATCCGAATCACCAGTAGGTCCACTTGTCACTGACATTCATAATGAAATGAGACGAACCAGGTGACCTAAGCTTAGCGTGGATTAGCGCTGAGCTTACAAATGCGTGCACGCAGTACTTCCAAATATCGTACGCCACTTCATGGCCAGCCCAAATTTCGACACAGAAATAAGTGTATTCATGCTCAACTAAACATTTTATTCAATGTTACAAACCTGGATCCTGACGGAGCGGCAATTTCTCCTACAACTTTGTGTGTTGGGTTGTCTACACTGAAGGTGTCTTTTTAAACGTGTCTTATTACTTTTATGAGAAATCCGAAACTTAAAATATTAGGAAACAAAAAAGACTACATGTAAATACTCAAGATTGTACTCCCAGAACTGTCCCTTAAGCTTATTAACTTGTAACCAAAAAAAGACTCCAACTTCACGCAACAGAAATTATCTATACAGCCGAGATAAGGAGTAGAGTTCACCGTTATAATGGTGCGAAGAGCTTTCTGCCAATCTCTTATCAATAAACCCAAACTGTAAGCAAACAACTTCGTAACACTTCTGCCATTTAGTTCGGGGTTTGTTTGGAAGGTGACACGCGAAATGGATAACAGCCGTGAAAGGAGTGCGCAGTAATTCAACAGTTTTCATTAGAGACAAGAGAAACTACCAACACACACTACAAACTGCAGAAACGTTTCAAGAATTTTAAAACACGATTTAAAAATTATACAGCAGATATCAGACCTCTGGTCCAGACCTGTCGCAGTTTCATGCTTCAGACGCAATGTTATAAAATGGACTGGGAAGCATCATTAGAGGCAGAAAAGAATTCAATAATCGATCATGGAAATGTTTCCACGCATTACAGAATTGAATACGTTATTACTACATTACAGAGGCTTATCATGTCGTTTGAAGTATAAAATACTGCACTTAACTCTAGAAATAAGATGCCGGATGGGAATCCAATGCACCCCCTCCCCCTTCCCCACAACAGGAAAATCCGTCCCATTTCCTTAATTAAAATTCTATCAATGAAAACTACGACAAAGTTCCTGTAATTCATAGCCCCCTTTAAAACTCTGTTTCAATCAGACGGTCACATCACAGCTTCGGATGCGGCGTTTCGCAGACTTTTTACGATACACGGAACACCGCGGTGTATGGTTATTTATCGGAACGCTGCTCCAGTTACAAGCTGCACAAGGACCCTGCGGCAAAAGGCAAATGCAGGGACATTTTAAAAATACGCACACATCAGTTTTATATCTCACATCCATCTCAATTCATCAAAGTCGCCCTGTCATTCGATGCACAGGTAACATATTTTCCAAAAATCTAGGAGCCGGAGTAACATAGTCGGTATAGCGACTACGCTATGGTTTAGATTGTCGCGGGTTCGAATCCCGGCAAGAGTAAGATATTTTCTTCATCTCCAAAACGTCCAGCATGCTCTTGGGCCCACACACGCTCCTATTAAATAAGTGCCGTGGTTCTTTCCCGAGGTATACCTACACTCCCCCATGCGCCTTCATGGCGTGGATTGGGATAAAACTTTACCTTACCTTCACCTAGCCCTAACCTCAAGACTCTAGGCACCAGACGGGTGACACGAAACAGGTTCCATACTGAGGACACGCAAATATTAGGCGCCCGGACGCGTTCATGTTGTGTCTGTTAGTGATACGCGTATGCGTTTTGCTTGTACCAGTGCTACGCGAGAAATAAAGTTTGAAAAACAGATCTAAACTACCACTTGTATTCGAAAAACGCGAGCTGCGAACTTCGAAGAAGTTTTTAACTTGAAGGGGACTACAATGTATAACACATCGCTGACACAAACAAATCGAATCCTGACACAGGCAGGACGGCACGACTTACAAAACAGTTAGCTGCTGATCAGAAAAACAAACAGGGCTAGGCGTCTACGCGTCTCTTTTAACTGCCCACAATCGGAGGTATATTTCATGTTTAATACTTACTTACTTACTCCATGGTGCAGAGTCCTTCTTGAGAAGCTAACTGGTCTGCAGCTAGTCAGGAAATTCCCCGCATTTCACGGAACCCGAAGGTTCATTACCGCACTCACAAGCG
>Ga0123355_10015645_pt1 | contig 11927 bp, 12 predicted proteins | sample TergutEmb28metaG_3_FD_89872 | JGI IMG/M metagenome (GOLD analysis project Ga0123355, IMG submission 89872) | Embiratermes neotenicus P1 segment gut microbial communities from Petit-Saut dam, French Guiana - Emb289 P1 | ecosystem: Host-associated > Arthropoda: Insects > Digestive system > Gut ... | reverse complement strand
TTTTAATATTCAGCAACCACCTGTAGCAATATAAGAACACTGCACAGTCTTAGAAATGCTGCTCACATTTTGAGCTCTATAACATCTTTCTTTCATATACTCACAGCTGAAATTTTCCATACCCAACAAATCTGGTTTACCTGGCAACCAATCAACTGGAATGCTCTCCATTGACTCAAAGTGCTCCACTACAGTCTGCCGGCCTGTACCATCACGTCTGATCCGAGTCACCGTACCGTGATCACTATCTGCCCAATACAGGTAATCCAACTCTGGAATACAGACATAAACCATAAACACAATATTATAAACCTATCTAAATGAACACATGCCAACAGAAGTAATCAGGGATGCATTTGGGACATCAGAAATGCACAAGATTTCATACACATTAAAAACTACTATCTGCCCATATTGAAAAAGGAGTAGAAAAATGGATATAGCCACAGCAGATGTTAGTACAGTAACTGGAGGTGAGATTTACATGAAGTATAGAAATAGAAACCACACAGGATAGAACATGAAATAAAAAATTAGAATCAGTTAACATGTAATGTTCCTGAGGATAAATCAACAAGCAATAGACGTTTCAAGAATGAGTAAGGTTCACATACAAGGTTAAGACTGGAACAACAGGTTGTAAGAGACGTCACACATAAGGAAGGAGTACTGTGAAAAGAAATGACGAAGAGCTCTGGGAAGACAGATACACCTCGAGATGCAACCCACATATAATGGAAATGTGTAATGAATAAAATGACAACACAATGATGACTGAAGCATACATTTTATGAGACAAGCACCATTAAGCTGTATGACCCACAGTAACATTCTGGTTTAAGACAGGAAATAAAAGGACCCTTAGCATATGACAAACAGACTACAACAGTTATTAAAAACTGCAGGCTTTAACCCCTTGGTGCCAGAAAATAAAGCTTGTTGTGATCTGCAGAAGACTGGAATTTAAATATAGGCTGCATAGGAGCATATATATGTATATATGACATTTGGCATTTTGACCATCACACACACACACACACACATGTATGTATGTATGTATGTATGTATGTATGTATGTATGTATGTATGTATGTATGTATGTATGTATGTACGTAGGTAGGTACATATGTGTGTAGGTATGTATGTATGTATGTACGCATGTATGCATATATATACATGCATATGTATGTATGTATGTAAATATGTATGTATGTACGTCTCATGCCGAAGGGTTGATGGCAACTTAGCGTTAATGCTCATACTGTTTCTGGATGATGATACTGTTGAAATGCAGGCTACAGTGTACATGAAAATTCAAGTCTTCTGCATTGTTATGCCATGTTGACTGGAAAACAGCTACTGACATTTCAAATGATTACAATGTCTTCATCTCAGGATTAAGCAGTCCAAGAAGAGTTGAGATATGACATAATGTCCCAGAAGACCTGAATCTTCATTAACACTGCTGTAAGACCCCAACTGTGTACTGAAGATGTTTGGAAGTCTTACTGTCCATATTCAATGCAAACTGACTCAACCTTGGGCCCCACTGATAAGTGTAGGACAGGTTCACAGGTCAAAACTCAATCTGGGTGCTGCTGTCTGTAGACTAAAATGATTGCTCTTTTTTTACATACATGACAATGGCAGTGGTATTTTGTGGAAACACGCAGTTAAAATATGGCTGTCAATTGAACTTCATAAACCAGACTGCACATTTCCAGGATTTATACTCTGTAATGATGCAAGTTGATTCAGACATTTTGGAGTCACATGCTGCTTCCATTTTCAGGGTTGAAGGTACAGGATCAAAGGTGAACACAGGTATAAAATGTCAGTACAAAGTACCAAAATAGTAGCGCATCAAAACCCAAAATACTATGTCTGCACAATCCCCACCATAAAAACCTGAGAATTTACACAAAGCAGTAGGGGTGTCACCAATCCACTCTCTCACCTGCATGGAAGTCAATGCTGCTTGCCATGGATACTCTAGATATCGGCCCCAATACTTGAGTTACATTGTTGTCCCCAAGAGGCAGACCTTTAATCTCCCAGTTTATTGAGTAGAACAGAAACTCCTCGATCCCTAGAAATGAAAACTTCATGTTAACTTTATACCTTGGGTATATAGAAAAATCTCAAGGGCAGGATGAGCAAACCAATGGCATGTGTGCCTTTGTGGTACACAATATTTCCTTGGAACCCAGCATTCACTACTGGCACAACTTTTCTTACTACTGATAATACATAAAAAATTTAATTGCTAGGCTTGTAACATTTAGTAAACTTTCATTAATGCTGCACGATTCTTTGTCAGCATAGTAAGCTGACTGATTCCCACCAACCCGTGAGCCTACACACATCCAGAATCAAGAAAAAAACAGAACATCAAAACAGAAAATGGAAATGTAAACAACTGCAGCTTTGATACATTAGCACTTAATTCTTCTATGTAGCACTGTCTAAGCCTGTCCATGTCTGAAGTACAATGTATACACCACCCACATCCATTTAAAAGCTAATGCTTACTGTATATATACCGGCATATTGAACACTAAACACTCTGAATTTTGTCTAAACAACATATTTATATAAATTGTAGATTAATTTCAGTCTTCAATGGGACATAAATGTATGCTGTAAGCAGTTCCCACTTCACAGTAGTTTAATTCTTTAAAATTGTACATCTCCTGTCCAACAATATTACTTATACAATATTTAATACCAACTTGTTGCGCAATGATTTTATTGATTAATTATTGCATATTCATTCATAGCCAGAACATGAGATATTTGAAACTTGATTCCAGGATTAGTTCGTTTGTAGAAGGGCTAATTCACAGATGTTTGGACACAATATACTGCATCAGCATCTGCTTGGAACAATTTTACATTGTGCAAACTTATTTTATGGATTTTATTATTTTAATTATATTTTAATTAAAATTTTAATCATATATGTACAAATTTCTACTAAATAAGCTGATATACAAGCTGCATGAACTTATGAGCTCCCTGACGATGGCCAAGAACTTAGACTGAGACATGTCAGAGCAATAATTAATCAATAAAAACATTGTGCAACAAGTTAGTTTTAAACATTATATATGACTAAAATTCCTTTGTGTGCTCCTACTAGCCATGGGACTATGACACTGAACCAGCTGTAGACAGACAGAGGGAAAACTCCTTGCAACAGAATCCCAAAAATTGTTGTGTCACTTACAGAGTAGTTGTAGTCTATATATGCATATTTTGTTGTAACTTAATGAGACTGGGAACATTTTCTTGCATCAATGTTTTTGATCATGACTCTTCCAATAAAGCTACCAGCTACTGTGTCAATGACAAGAATTACTTACCAATACACTTTGTAGGATCATTAGCATCGGGTGTGTAGCCTGTAGCACATTTGCACACACGCTTAGTCTCAGAGATTGGCAAACAAAGGTGGGAACAATTGCCTTTGTTCACTGAACAAGCATTATCCCCAGTTTGCACTTCTGGGTCATATATTCGTAGGGATGTCACACTGGCTGCAACAGTCCACATTATGGGCACCTTTATTTACAGATTTAGTCACCATGTTCCAGGTACATATATTAGTACACTTTATTTCACACTGCATTCTCCTCAAAATACAAAGAGAACATCAAATGTTACATCCCACAGTGCGTACTCCATGAAACTGTTCATAAGTTTTCCAAATTTATGAACACAAAGACTGCATATGTGCACCCAGAAAGACAGCATTAAATAAAAGCCACCTTCCCTGTATTTCATACACATTTTATAGTTGTCCATTCCATACATTTTTTTGGTTCAATGTACTCAGTTTTACTTCACCAACCAAATGCACAATATTAATTACACACAAATATTTAGGTACCTTTAATATTAATATGTGCTTTTTATATTTGTATATAATTAATACTGTGCAACTGATTAGTGAATAAAACTGAGTACAGTGCATCTGCACACACTCTAGGCACCAGTAATGACACAACAAGAATTAAAAATTAAATCACTTCCTTTGTATGTCAGTGTGTTCAAATCTCTCATTTGACTTTACACCTTACAAAATCTGAGACTAATAAATTATGAACATGATTTCTGAAGTTTCTCATGCCAGTTTACTAGGAAAACAAGTCTTTTGTGCATACAAATGTAGAGAATCCTTGGTCATCCAAGTTTCACACAACTGAACCATACATTAATTGACCCACTCTTCCAAACATCCACAGCAAATGCTGGGGAGCAATGCCATATTATTTGTGTGAAACACCTTGAATTTAGAATTTATGTAATATATTACACTGTATTTTTGTGCAGGCCAATAAGGTAGCTTACAAAATTACAGTCACAAAGCAACAATACACTAGCATAGTCCTGAGTAGACCTATAGAGCACAGGTCAAACTTCATTAAATGGCATCAGTTCCTGACACATATTTAGGCCTTAAAATATGTTTTTATAAAATACTTTATTATTCTATAGCAAGTTTATAGTACACATGTGTTGCTGTTGTGCTAAAACACTGTCTAAGTTTGCATCTGTAGGCTAAGCTACAAGCAAAATGGAACCAAACAATGGACTTTTTTTTTTTGACAAAAAATCTTGCCTCCCAATAAGACTAGATAACTAAGGGTTTATTGCACATGTAACTTCAAAAGAAACTTTTGGTGAATGGAATAATCTAGGAAAAATGCTAAATTTTCAGTCAAACACAACATATATATTTTTATTCCAAGATACAGGCTACATGTTTCGGATTAATAAACTAAACCATCATCAGGCCTTTGTACAGGATAAACAGCGGAATACAGTAATGACATGTCAATTTGAGTACTGTTGTGTGTTTTTTTTTTTGAGGGATTCCACATTACAATTAATATCACAATAAAATTTGTAATAATAATATACTAATAGGATTAAAAACATTAATAAAACCTAAATATGAAGATATTAAAATTTTTTATGGCAGAAACACAAGGTAGAAAAATTGTTCATGTTATTAAGAGTGTATGAATAGCCAACTCATGTATCACTATGTAGTCCTGGGGTGGATATGTGTGAAGAATTAAGACAGATGGCACTTATTTCACTTTATCCAAATATGGCATAATACATGTCATGGGGTACAGCATAACATGAAAGAGCTGCGTTATTGTGTTGTGTGTACAAGAAGAGTAAATTTGGTGCATCTTCTATGCTAGTATTTATGCGTAGGTGTTCACTGTTTGTAACGTAATGTGTAATGTAACAGATCGATGTGAAATGTAGCTCTGTGTCCTTATGTTTACACCTGTGTAACAATCATATGTCTAGAACTCCAACGGCAAAAGTTGGTCTGCATGCATGATATGGTAGAACAATAAAACTGACCTATGACACTGTAACTGAATTACACATTTTCTATGTGCACCTACATCATTTATACTCTATAATTCAATTAATCACAAGGTTAAATAAAGTCCAGGAAAAGAACACTTTTGGGACTCTATTACGCTCTGTTGAAGTTAACCTTGTTTTTTAAACTCATATTAATTTGTGTCCTTAACTTACCCTGCACACACATGGGGTACAAATATGAAACAAACAAATTTAAACCAATACAGATATGTAGCCTGTACAGTTTGCCTCAGCTGGTGATATGGACTGCCTGTCACAATAAGTGCCCAGCATTATCCCAGAATAAGCTGTCATCAGTATGTAAATAACACACTGCCAATCCAGAAAAGCCTGAAATGAACTTACCAGTATTGTTTCTGAGAATACTGTTGTCTGCTCCACTTGTTTTATTGGCTACATGAATCGCATTATCATCTTGGTTAGCATAGTACAGTTTCCCACGATACACTGTAACTGCAGTAGGACGATCATTGTTCAGATGTACAGTCTTAACTTCATTTGTGATGAAGTCATAGAACTGCACAGAGTCACTTCCTGTATTCACCCAGTACAGTCTCCTTGATTCCAAGTCCACAGACAAGCCTGCAACACATGACAAATATTAGCACAGCACTGAGACTATACATGATGCACGAAAAGATATTCACAGACACAAACTATATACTTGGGTGATGGGTGAATAAGTTTTAACAAAGGTTCATAACCTGTGGAAAGGACTCTGTTTTTATGTAGGAAAATCTGTCATGACAAAGCATATTCGTGAGATCACTATAATAAAAACAAATGTTCTCACTTGTATATATTTTTTATGGAATGTACGTTTTTTATGTGATATATTTTATAACTTGCTCAGCATCCTCTAGTCACTCTCGTCTGCACATGTGTGTGTGCATGCGCACATGCGCGCGTGTGTGAGAGTGGTAAGGATCAATAACAGTACCACAATATCTATACCAGTATATGGATGTTTGAAATATGTATAATGTTACAGAATAGCCATCCCACTGTATTTTATTTACATGGTATTTTGTATTTGGTAATAGAGGAAAGAATTATTTTGGAACATACTGCAATTTTAAATGATACATGTGTTATATTATTTACTATGGCAACTTAAATTATTTCTTTATAATGTAAAAATACTGTCTGCGCTTATTGTCAAGGTATAAATTAAAATGAATACCCAGAACCTGTTCTGAGAAATAAAAAATTCTAACTCGTTTACTTTGTGGGCTTTGCAGAGCATCATCATCTCGACGGGACACCAGCATCTTCTGTTCACTCCCATCCATATGTGCTTGATGTACCGAGTAATTATCACCACTCCAGTTACTCCAGTACAGCTTCCCACGTATAGGGTCCAATGCTATTGAACGAATATGGAAACTATCTTCGATCACTGTCGCTACCATTTCTCCCTCCAAGCTGCACACCAAAATATTACTGCTGGTTGAGCGAAATGAGCTCACGAACATGTTCCCCGAGATCCAGTCAATGGCAAAACCTGTAGGCTGTTCAATTCCTGCAATCCAGTAACATAAGACTGTCAAATGTGAACACAAGATTCTTTTTCCTGCGCTATATTATCAAGTTCTATAGCAGCTGCTTGCCAGTCATCAACAATTTATTTCTGAAACCTTATCTATATTCAGGCCATGGAAAGTGTCCCATGAGTCAAACCCCTCCACATCTCACAGCTGTCACACTTCTCCTCCTACATGCTTCCCCATAGACTCCAGCCATAAAGCCATTCTGTTCACACGAATGTTGGCAAGTACTCTGAAATGGCTGAATGAGGTCACAGGGGAATACACAAAAATAAAACAATAGGCAGAGGGTGGGAAGCAGTGTGTTGTCAACCCCACCATCCAAGGAATTTCTTTCTGTGCCAACAGTGTTAAGTCCACGGTACATAATCCTTTAACATTTGATGGTTATAAGGGTGGTCATTCTCAACAAACAAGCCTGCTATTATGTCATCCACTCATTCAGTCCAATCCAGAGCACTACTTCACAATCTATTTCCCTGATACCAATTTTACAAGCAGTATACATCCCCATCTTCAAAGCACCCACTGGAAATAAATATACTGTATTTCAATTGGAATTTGCCACTATTTAAAGACCCAAGTCTTCTAGGATGTCACTCCATGTTGATTGGCTAATGGTTACTGATATTTTGAAGTGCCTTCAACTTCAGGACTGCTTGATCCTGCTACAGTCATTCAAAACATTGGTAAGAATTTACTAAATGATGTGCTAACATCTGAAAAGACTTGGATCTTCAGCTACACTACTGTGAGCACTTTCAAATGTTACACATACCACTACTTTTGTTTGCCAAGTTTACTAAATTTGCACCAGGTGTCAGTAGCACTAGCATAAGGTCTACAATAAACAGTCAGCTTTATGTGAAGCATATGGGAGCTGATTACAGATTTAACAGATGATGATCTATAACTATAAAAATACAATATGCTCACAAAGGGTTGGTATTATTCTTCCAGCTAAGTATTCACTTTCAAAGTACTAGCATGTCCATGTAACATTACAGGAACTATTTCAATTAAGAACCAGATTAGAAACAGTCAGTTCTCCATAGTGTTTGCTATGAAAAGCTCAGGTATCTCCAGTTAACTACAGTTGCACAAGAAGTACTGACAGGTATAATGTGCCATAAGGTTTCTACTGTTTCTTCCTGTGGGAAGCACAACCAGACACAATGCTACAGTCCTATTACTACATTTACAACACAACACAAGGTAATATATTTGAGTAAACTGGTACTACAACCTGATGATAATGTCACTTGCCCATCATGGCTAGCTGCAAGAAAAACAAAGCAAAAAACGATATATCCTCACAACAGTATACACTTAAAAATCACCAAATTACAAACTACAGTAGACTGAATGAAGAATGTTTACAGAACTGTTAAAGTTGCATTCAATTTAGTCTGCTATTCTATAATTTTATACACACACACACACACACACACACACACACACACACACACACACAGACACACACTTGTGATCTTTGGCATCAAAGAATTAAAAGTAGTTGGCATATGAACTGGACCAAGAAAACTGCAATATACATGCTGCCTACCACAGGAATTAGTAAAAATTTTACAGGTAAAACAATTCTAAAGCAAAAACAAGTTCTTCACAGGCAAAAGAAAAAGTGACTGGACCAAAGAAAATGGTGATATCTTTAATCATTATGGAGACAGTTTCTGGACAACAGCATAGAACAATTACATACTATACCAAAGGCTCAATTCAATGAGTGTCAGGAAGCCAGATGACTGGCAAGGACCCAGTCTGATAACAATTTACTAAACTGTCACCCATCTTTTACAGTTTTCTTTCAATTATCATAACCAATTCCTGTGTTGTAGGTATGCTCCATTACCTTTTAAACAACCACTACTACTCTTATTGCAGTTCACTGAAAGGACAGTTAACTCAAAACTTTACACTAAATAGAGTTTAGTTCAAAATCCCATGCATAACTGCTGCAATCCAAATTCTGAGACTTAGAATATGAACACTTTTGCATATACATACACTATACACACAACAGATATTGCCTGCTCTTACCTGTGTCTATGATGCTCTCAGTAACACCACCAGTCAGTCCAGTTCGCTTCACCTCATTTACTTGGATGTCAGTCCAATAAATTTTGCGATTTGCAGCAACAAAATCCAGCTGTGACGGAGACAGTACTTGTGGCAGACTGATGGTGGGAATGGTGTGATAGTAAGGCATTCCTAAATCCACGCCCCGGATTTCATTGGCTCGGGAGAACAGTAGCACTCGCTCATTCACTGCAATATGGACACAAAGACGCACACACACACAAACATAACCCCGAAAAGGTTAGTTCATGATGACAAAAGTTTTCATTACAAACTACATTGTTTATTGCCACACTGTATTCCAGTCCACCCACCAACATTACAAGATCAATGTACAAAGTACCTGACACACTTATACCCCCTCCCAAAAAAAAAAATCCAATGAAGAGTACAAGCACAACATTAACATTCTTCGTTCTGAGCTCCATCTAGCTCTGTTTCATCACACTTAACACTGTCAAACCTGTGAGTTTTAAGATATTCATGGTTCTGTGGTTGAAGGTTCCATTTTTCTGAGATATGATGCCATGTCACATCCAAAAATAATGGAGCCCACAATCAGACTTGTGATTGGAAAGCTGTCTTCTTGTAATCAGCAGTGAACATTCTTATGGTAGAAAAGGCTGTAGTATTGGTGCTTGTACATTTTGGTCACCAAATGGCTGCTGTCACAATAAGGCAATAACTTTGGCAAAGTAAAGAGGGAAAAAGTGACCAAAATATTAATATTTGATGGATGTTACAGAATATTTTCACAAATGTTGCTATGCAAGCAAAACTCAAGCTTTTACTATGAGTTCCCTTCAATTTTTTCCTAGAAGGAGAACTCAGGTACAGTAAACAGAAATAAATCCATATCTTAAAGTACCTCTATTAAGGAATACTACTAAATAAAAAATAAATGCCATGTCCTAATACAGTAAAGTGGACAGAAATTAATTCCTTGCAAAAAAAGTACAAAAAACTGAATTTCTTTACTACTCCAAGATATCATTATAATATATGCCAATAAAAAACTGAGATGTTCTCGCACAGAGGTGGAATGAGTTTATTCATAAAATTCAGCATCATAACACACAGAGTGCAATGCCTTATACCTGGGGCATCCATCAGTTTTTCCCAGGTGGTGGGGCACAACTGTTACTGTGGGCTGGTTCATGGGCAGAACATGTGAAAATCACAAATAAAATGGTATACCTAGGGCACATGACAATGTGGCAGGTGTGGGTTGGACACCCACACATTACGTTCTTGACATACACAAATTATCTTATACTTCAAATACTAATGAAGAAAAATATGTCATTCAGCTATCAGTCGAAGTCTACCAGTGTGCCGCAATCTGAACATCAATGTACAGTTTCAACTCTGCGTGTGTAAACACTCATGTTATCTTAAAACTCATACCCACACTAACGATGTTACTGACCATTCATAACTGTGATAGGGCTGACATTAATCATACAGAATGTCACTGAACAACAGGTTTAGCCAGAAGACACACATAAATGTATGCTTCTGAAAGTCTGTAATGTTGATACAGGTAAGAATGGAATACACCAAAGGACATCAATCAATAATGGTAATTTCAGTTAATCAAATATAGAGATAAATATTAGTTTTTAACAATGAAACATAGTTCCCAGCAACTTCCAATGCTATACCAAGTCAAAGGGTATGCTATTAGAGGAGCAAGACTGAAACTGTTAAAACACTTAAGAACATGTAAAAATAGTACAAAACTCTGTCGAGCATGAAGAACTGGCATTTTTACACCATTTGACATCCCTAGGAATTGTGGCTTTTCAGTCACATAGAAATCTTCCAGGCACACACGACAGATATTGGAACATCTCATGCAGGTATTGGAAGAAATATTACACTAATCTGATGAAGTTAAATGCAGCAGAGCAATGAATCAAAGGGCAATTCAAAGCTCTTACAAGAAATACACAGGCTCCAAGCATTCCTTATGCAAACAGAAAATCCATTTCCTCCTTAAGATCAGTATCATTTGGTATCTGAGGGTAATTCAATGCCCTTGCAAGAAAGAACAGACTTCATACACTCCTTGGACAATCAGGAAATGCAGGACCCCATGAAGTTCAGTACAATTACAGATCTGAAGGTAAGTCAATGCCATTGCAAGAAAGAAAAAGACTTCATAGTGCATTCAGGAAATACAGTTCCTCCTGAATTTCAGTAACATTATAAATCTGTGGGTAATTCAATGCCCTTGCAAGAAACAGATTTCATACATTCTTGGTGAAATCAGGCAATGCACTGCTGTTACAATTTTCTCAGCTATGCACATCCCAGGCATATTCTGTGTCAGGATTAAGAATGCTGAATGACTGATGTGGGAAAATGACACTTTGAGAAACGATACACCCGATACAATTATACATTGTTTATATGAGCAATTTATTTTGGACCAGAAGAAATGAATGATACTTGCAGGAAAATGATGCAAACAAGAATGATGGATAGAGGTTTCACTGCATTTACACACTTTAGCAAACCATTTCTATGTACACTTTAAACGAATAAAAATTTGGAAAACATTATATCTTCCAAACATAATATTGGATATGTATAAGGTCACCAAAGTTGTGATTGTTAACTTATAAAAAACAATACATATATGCTATGTACATAAATTTGTGACCTATGTTCATGCAAAATTTCACACTTGTAACTCTAATGGTTCATTAATTCTCATCATCCATCTGAGAGCTAAATGAACATTTCACATACCTCCAACACATTCATTAGAGTGACCCCCCCCCCCCCCCCCCACACAAAAAAAACAACACCCCCCACCCCCCCCACCCCACAACATCTATCTCTACCCTACACAAACAACTA
>Ga0123355_10015644_pt1 | contig 11928 bp, 6 predicted proteins | sample TergutEmb28metaG_3_FD_89872 | JGI IMG/M metagenome (GOLD analysis project Ga0123355, IMG submission 89872) | Embiratermes neotenicus P1 segment gut microbial communities from Petit-Saut dam, French Guiana - Emb289 P1 | ecosystem: Host-associated > Arthropoda: Insects > Digestive system > Gut ... | reverse complement strand
TAATGTCACTTGCTTTATTATTTCTTTATTTAATGCTCAACATGTTTCGGATGTTAATACATCCATCCTCAGGAGCTTGCGACTTGTGTGTTGAGTTATTTCGTGGGTTACATTGATTTGGTTCAATGTGTGTTGGTGTTACGTTGTGGTATGGCTGTGGTGGTGTGGTATTCGTATGCAGGTTGAAGCACTGTGCTTCAACCTGCATCAATACAACCCATGAAATAACTCAGCATATGTCGCAAGCTCCTGAGGATGGATGTATTAACATCCGAAACAAGTTGAGCATTAAATAAAGAAATAATAAAGCAAGTGACATCAAATTGGTCTCTCTTTGCTCAAAATTTCATATATTTGTAGTTAGATAGTCTCTGAAGGACTATGTAGGTAATTTGTTCCTTTTACTTGCTGACATCATATAACAAGATTTTATTTTTGGTCAGCACTTTCTGAAGAACCATTTTAATGGAATTTAAATATAAAAATACATGTGAAATACAAGTGCCTTTATCCATTGATACCTTTTTTGTTTAGTTTAATAATACTATTTCAGCCACTAAGATTATGTAGTGTCATATTGTAATTTTGAAAGTTCCATTGTGAATCACATAAATTTCAATGAAACTGTAAGTAGAAATGAAATCTTTATTTATTTATTTTTTAATTTTTTTTATTTTTTTCAAAACTTCTGCAACCCAGCTGAAACTTGTGCACTTCTTCAATTCAGATATCAGTTCACACACAGAAAGTCTTTGCTAGTGCTTAGTACAGTCAGCAATTTAAACCACACATTTTATGGCTGCAAACAGATCTGATTTTATGCTGTCAGCACCTTTCATGCAGTAATAGAACCATCTGTTTTAACTTCTCATAATGACCACATACAAAGAAGACACAATTGAAGAACATTATGTTTTTCAAGTCACTGCACTTACTCTTTCAACATAGGTACAGTACTTGGGCTTTCTGTTGTACACCTTCAGGGCCCTGGCATCTTGTAACCTGCTGATCTTCTTCATGTTTCTCTTTGACTTACACAGTGCACAGAACTGGGAAGTGAGAACGTGCAGAGGAGACCTGTACCTCAGATGTGAGCCCTTGTAGTATTTGTTGGTTTTGTGGGTCCACATGTGGAGGCACAGCTCGATGATAATGCTGAATACGGTGAGCCATGCTGGGAAGGGAAAGAGGAAGAGTATGGGTAATAAGAAAATAACAGGACTAAGTTTGCAGGTATCATTCAAGAATTTCTGCTCAATGCTCACAGGATAGTAATATTCACAGCTGCCATTACTGTCACTTAAAATGTTCACTAGTTCTAACATTAGGTCATTGTCATCTGTTCGATGTTTCAATTGGTGATACTTGTGGAGAGCTTTCTTGGGTACCTGGAAGGGTCTTCGCCTTTCGGAGTGAATGTTGGAGCTTGGAGTTTGTTCCATTTCTCCTGTCTCGGCATTGGTCCTGCACGTGGTCTGAGCATGCTGACTAGACCAAATCTGCACTGGTTCCCCCGTTTCATGATCCAGCATCTCCCCTCTTCTTTGTGGCATAAGTATTCCATTTGCCATGGCAGAGCGCCGAGGTATGTATCGCCAAATCTACAAACCAGAAGAAATTTTTATGCTTTGAGTTATTCACGACTTGGCTCTAATATTTATAGGCACAGTTTTTTTAAGGAGTGGGTGGTGAAATCGTACCTCTTTTGTTCAGATCTGACTGATTCACTTTTTATTTATGTAATTATGTTTTTCAAATTATGTTGGTTGTGGTAGGTGACAGTAAATACTGTAGCAGAAAAAAAGTGGAAACTGCTGTGGCCTACTGAAAGGTAATATCCAAGTGGAGTTTTAACCTGCAAAGAGGGAGGAAATGCATACAAATTTTAAAAAATCTGTCCTTGTTCAAACAACATAATTTTTACAGCCACAGCCAGATAAATTTGGTGCTAAATGTGCAGTGATTATTTACCTCTATGATAAAGCAACAAATGCACATTAATAAATATGTTCTATCACATATTATTGTTATTTTTGAATGTTCATTTCTTGTTCTAACATACAAGTAAACAATATTCTGTAATGCACACACTTGGAACATATAAAGCTCAGTGTTTAATTTGAAAGGAAAGATGGGAAGTAGATGAGTGGAAGTAGCAACTAGCCATCATACCTGACACAGTAACAAAAACAATATTGATACCACCCAATGTCACTGAAACCTTGGAACACAGTGCATATAAAGTCTGTACTAAAACAGGGGGATTGCTGTTTGCAAACAGGGAGGAACAAAGTCGCCATATTTGTCATGAAGTTTGTAGTTTGTGTGCCGTAACATCACTTAAGTGTGCAGTATTATCTGCAGAACCGCACTTGCTCTGAGCTTTCATGTAAGCATGTGGAGATGCAGGCACGTGCACTGCTGAGTAATGTAACCAGCACCACGGTAATAGGGAGACCATGTGACAATTATGATGATGGGAGAGTAGTATGGTTGTGGTAGCGAGGACTGCTTCGTGTCATGGCACATGTCATGCCCAATAACACATGTTGTATGGTTGTGGTAGCGAGGACTGCTTCGTGTTGTGCCACGTGTCATGCCTAATAACACACGTACTCATAGCTGATGGAAACACACAAAATGGCTATTGTATAATTAGACACCTTCATGCAAGGTGAAATGCTGAGCCATCAGTTTATTAGTCGCTGTACAGAATTGTAAATAAAATAACTGCAAAAAGTCATGATAAAAATGGAGGGCAGAATTCAACCATTTGTACACTTGAAATGCATTAATTATTTCAGATTGTGGTCTGGGTTTTATCACCATGTAACGCTCTATGTGGATACCAGATTTTCAGAAGAACTCTCTGCCTTCACCTGCAGGGTAAAGTGAGCCATACTCTAAGTCAGCTGATCATGTTGCGATTGGCTTCCTTAGCTGGCCTTTGTCTTCATGGATTTTTTGAGGCATTCTTCCTCGACATGCAGTCAGTGTTACTTCTCGTTACCATCTTATTTGAGGCGTTACATCTCTGTGTGTGTGTGTGTTTTATATATATATATTCCCACTTGAAGTGCTGTGTTTTATATGGACTGTAGGCCATCGGTGGCCAGCTGGACAGAGCTGCATTCCAGGAGAATTTAGGCAAGAGCCATATCTTTATTTGAATTATTCAACACTGCTCCCTGCTTGAGATAATGCAGCCAGCTGCATATTAGGAAACCCACTAGATGCACTAAAGGTCTGTTCTATAGCATGGTTTCTGAAACCGTGGTACTTGCACCATTACTGGTACGCCAATTATTGTGTACCGGTAGGCAGCCTGAACAAAAATTCGAAACATAAACAAGGGTAAAAACTTCAAGAATAAATAATATATTTGCTATTGAGCAATACTGTTGGCAACATTATATGAGTATAACTCATCCCCACTGTCAACGTGTCTTTACAAGCTCACTTTTTCAAATAACTGATGTGTCTTTTATTTTTAAAAAATATTGTTGGTACACTGAAATCTTTAAATTGCATTTAGCTGTACTCCAGAGAAAAGAATCTAAGGGCCCCTGTTCTAGAATGTTATTTGCGATAAATTTCGATGAGTACTTCGTTTCTTTTACAGACAACTTCCACAAGCCACATTGTGACCATCTCCGTTATGCACCTTCACAACACATTTAGTTAGTAAGTTTGTGAAGAAATGGAGCAAAATGACAACTAAACATGCTATGTTGAATGTCATGCTCTGTGCAATTTGTGGTCAGAATTCAGTTTAATTTGGGATACAGAGCTGATATGCATGACTGGTCATCACAGACTTACAAGCAAGTAATATGACTGGGTTATCCACTGAATACTTGTGGTCTTAATACAAATTCTGAATATCAAAGCTAAAGAATGTGACGTAAGTTAAATTTAAAGTGTTACATTTATTATGGTCCAGCTCGCACTATTACAGAGTGTTCCCCCCTGCTTGTATAAGCGCCGGCCCGAAGCTGTAGTGAATTTTCATTAGACTTGCTACAGGTAATAGAACTGCGATCGTTTGTCTAGCTCCAGTCACCGGCTGTTATACCTCGCCGACAAGCGGCGTACGACGCAACGCTGGCACAGCGTTGGGCCGGCGCTCATTGGTCAAGCGGGGTAGAGAGGAAAAAATCCAAACAAACAAACAACACTATACTTGCATATCAACGGGATGCGCTGTCCGACCCCTGGCGTAAGGGCGCCAAGTAAGAGTTTATTTGCATATAAGCGGCAATGTCAGGAACAAAAAATTTTGCTCTGAGGAATTAGCCGTGATGGCCAGGAAGAGATTGCGAAACGTAGCCTACTGTTATTAACTGCTGATATGTAATTACATGAAAGGCACTCCCCATGCACAGGGTCAACCATAATTATCAGAGTAACAAAAAGTACAGCAGCGCGTCCTTCAGAGGGGTGACCTTCATACTCGGGATCTGCAATTTGCAAGTACTTAACAAAAACTTATTTTCTTTTTGTCCCTTTCATATGGCTCAACAGTGCCTCGACAATTTTCTTGTCGTAATGCGGCAACTTTCCTTCATACAAGACGTGATTTAGGATCTAACGAAACCGTACGGATTGTTTGTAGTTCAGACTCGAATCTTCAGTAACACTGCTGTGAGAATATAAAGTATCACGTAATGCAACCTGTTCTATATTTTACTCAGACTTTTGGGTGTTTGTTTTAATGAGTATGGTTACAGAAATGGCACATTTCAAATCAGGAATTATAACACAGCCATGAGTTAAGAAGATACAATTTCATCCCCCCTCTTTAAAAAAAAATGTATAAAATCAAGCAAAGTCACAAGCTGCAACGCGCACACGTACACGCCGAGCCTTCCAATACACCGCAGAAACTACTGTTTACTACCGCGCTACATACGTACTATGGTTTACACCGATGTGAATAAGACATCCACCGAAATAAATAAGACACGGAAGAGAGACTAAGAAATATCTACATTTACCATCCGAATTTCAACGTATACAACAAAAGTCACACAAAATCCTGGCTTTACATCATGTGCAATAACTTGTGACTAAACAATATATACAGATATTTAATAACAAAACATTATCCTACTTGAATAGAAAAGCTTTTAAAGGTATAATACATATTAATTTCGTTTTAGCTTCCAACAATCGCTTAATATTAAAAAACTTTGATATAACACATGCTATTAAAACATTCACTTTATACTATTTTTAATACATTTGTAAGTCTTATGGGATCCCATGTTACATGAATGCTATTTGCACGGCATGCACCTTATTCTAAGCTTTGTAAAGACGGCCTGATGATGGTCAATTGACTGAAACATGTCGTCAAGATAAAATATATTGTTGTGTATGACTGAAATCAGGAACTATTTTGTTGTCTTTTACATAATTACCTACCAAAATTTCACAAAAGTATTCATCTCGAAAGCTCTGTTTGTTTGGTAATTAGAGATATTTTAATATTATTATTTCTCACACTATTTCTTAAAACGGACAGTAAGATTCGTTACGACGGATGAAACTTATTTTTGTTATGTATAATGGACCGTGCATTATTGTGATAGTTGAAGAATAACAGACCAACTTGATGTCACTAGTTTTTAAGTTTTATTTCACTTCTTCTATGCTCAACGTGTTACGGACATTAATACATCCATCATCAATAGCCTGCGACTTTTCTATTGTATCACCACATTGGTCGTGTGTTCTTGTTTCGATGTGTGTTGGAGTTTCGGTGTGGTGGTATCCGTGTAGCAGGCTGAAGCACAAGTGCAATGGATGTATTAATGTCCGAAACATGTTGAGCATAGAAGAAGTGAAATAAAACTTAATAACTAGCGACATCCAGTTGGTCTCTTATTCTTCAATTATTTTTGTTGTATCTGAATACTGACAATGCGCTCATGTATACCTTACTACCTTTCCAGATCACTTCGGTAGCATGCATTCTATTGCATGAAATTGTTTCGTGCACACATTTGTTGGACTTCGTACACTACACGTAATGTAATCTCGAAAGAAGCCGTAGTTTTTTACTCATAGCTACACGGAGGACTCACGTCGTAGAAGACGTGACACTATCTAGTCGGGTAAGCGCATTCTAACCTTTCAAAAGAACCTTGTGACTTCGTCTCCAGAAACGAAACAGTCCAAGTAGGATATGATGATGATGATGATGATGATGACGACGACACTACGTTCATTCGCAAAGTCAGAAACCACTCACTCAATAACAAATCATATCCACGGACGCGGATATTCAACAACACCGCTACGAGAACGTCAGAACACGTAATGTCTATATTGCTATAATTCTTGATTAAAAATGTTACTTCTACTGACATCTTAAAAAGCGTATTTAATGCGGTGGAAACCAACATTTTGACAACACTGTATCTAAGACGCACGGGTCGCCCAAAATTGTGGGAACGGTCAGTGAGGTCTCGCAACCATCCGTCTGAGCCAAATATTGCGATACGAACTCTCTACAAAGGTAGTGATATACTTACCAACATAACACCGTGACAAGTCAAGGCATATCGGCAACAATGTTTACACCAACAATAAACCAATAAATGTGAATCACCACCACAAGCCTACGGTTCTGCTTGATAACTTTATTAACCACACAAGTTTCATTAAAGTAATTCACACTGAAGGCTATATCCGTTACAGTCTTAGTTGTATCCACTCTGCCTAATCGCGCACCATGCTCACGTACGCAGCAACAGGCAATGAAAGATTACGTTTCGTCGCTTCTGTTCGTCTGGCGTTGAGCGTTGGCATCCGCCTGCCAGCTATTTCACTGCGCACTTCGCGGCCTGACCATGCGTCCGCAACCAGTTCGGACCTGCCGCGCAGATGAACAAACACATGAAACCTGTCTGATCAGAGTGCGCGATTCTGAAGTGGCGACGGTTGCTTATCTTCTCTCTTCTCTTGCTCTTTGCCTAATTTCCGAGTTACCGAACACTCCTTTCCCTTGACGAGCCGCGGATAGGGTAGTTGGTACAAGCTATGGGCTGTGCAAGCGAGAAATCGTGCTTTCATCTTCAGGGCTGTCTGTCAGTACCCAAAAGGTGAAAGCAGCAGTTTCCCGCAGCACTCTGCCTCATATCCCAGAAGACTGTTCTTAATCAACAACGAACTGTCCGTTCCCCACAGAGAACACACCGTTTTCAGAACGGCAAAACCAGTCGGTTAACGTGGTGTAGGGAAACGTTTGCTGTTTACGCTTAAAATTATACGATACACATATATGAAATATACGGGCCAAATTCAATAATTTCTTATCGTTGCGGCATATGGTACATATATTTACCACTGGTCTTCAGCGAGTTAAAGTATTACCCGTGATAATTTGATTTCTTTGAAATATTTACAATTTTTGTTCTCTGTAATGAGGGACTGGACTCCAACAAAAATTTTAAACTTTTACCTACATCTGCACATGAGGCGGCAAAGTTTAGAGAAATGAATGAAGTGTTCTTGTTTTGTTCTTACTTTGTTTTCATTACCAGTGATACTAACACTGTTAACAAGGCTGTTATCGTCCGGTCGTCTTTGAAGGTCTTGGATTTGGTTGTGAGTCGGTAAAGAGAAACACAAATAAGGATTTTGACCGCAGGCGCCAGTCTGTGCGGATCGTAGTGAGAGCTAGTTATTGCCCAAGACGAAGATATGCAGTATTTACAGTAGGCCTTTATATGCACATAGACATGCACGTAAAGAAAACAAGAACTGGGTGGATTTCTTTGCCTACATCCCAACCTAAAAAGGATAAAACAGGTCTTTGAAATCATCAAGCTATGTGTATGTTTCGTTTGCTTATGTGTCTCCCAGTTAAACTCACGAGCCAGAATTTTATGAAATTTGGTATGAACATTGTGTCTTTCGAGGACACTCATATTCCGTTTCGTGGAGATAAATTATCTCCATTCAGTGATCAGAACGTGACGGACACACGAATGTGTGAATCGTTGGCGTCACGAGTGTCACTTACCGTGGGGTCTTAAATGGTGTACGGTAATAGACCCAGGGAAAATATGCTGCTTTTTTGGAGTAATATTTTTGAAAATTTTCTAATAAGAACATGGAATGCGTTTTTTAAAACCTTTCCGAAATATTGAAACTAGGCATTTGAGTTTTGGTACGGAAATAGAATATAAATGTAACCACACACTGTAAGTTGTAGACCGTTTGTAGGTCAGCAGATTGCAGGATGTCAGAAAATGATGCAGAGAGCCCGAAAATAGTGGAAAATACTCCCGGGATGATCACACCAATGGATCCAGCACATCAAGGGCGGAATTGAACGCAACACGAATGGAGAAACTGAATTTTAGGCAGCTGACGCAACAATTCGAAAACCGTCGATTTCACAGTAACGAACGAGTGGAAATGGTTGTTCGTGAATGGAATACACAAAGTTTACGTTCGCCAACTTAAACGCTTTGTTATTTTTCTCTACACATACGGCAGGCACGTTTCAGTTGTTATGAAACCGTCAGATTGTCATTGCATTTACACGAATCATCTGCCAATATTATTCATATACACGTATTGTATAGATTTTAATGGCCTGCTTGTATTTGTATACTTACAAGTGTGTAAACTATGTAAACATTCATACATGGTAAACGAACATTTGCACATTTTGTATGAAGTCATCCCGTTGTGTACTGATTCTGTATATTCACATTATTAATATATATTTATACTAATAAATATATATATCTGAGATCCCAAATGCCCGCAACCACACTGTAAAGAACTTCATGGTTCTTAGCTTAGCCTGAGGACGACTTTTTAAGTCGAAACATGTCGCGTTACCTTTAACTCATGCCTTTATTATATAGTTGTGTTGACGGAAATATATATTAATAAAGTGAATATATAGAACAATTGCACACCGTTGAAAGATATATTACTTTGGTTTGATTCCCTGATAATGGTCCTTTGCAGACCGAAACATGGAATATTCAGTGTGATATTATGATATAAATATCTGAGGAACAAGTCTGTGCATTTTGCTGGTTTAGTGTCGTGAATTAGTTATAGATACTGCAGGGAATGGATACGATAAAACTCGATATCTACAGCGACTGAATTTGTTTAAACGCCTGCCAAAATGAGGTATGCATCCTTGTGTTCCTTGATTGTGTTGAAAGGTAAAAAGGTAAAGGTAAAGTGATCCCGTTACAGGCCCGGTGTGGACCAGAGGGTGGGTAGAGGTATAGCTCTACTCTTTCATGACCGCGACACTAGAAGGGGGTGAGTGGTCAGCAGCACGCCCCGGCCGCACTTTACCCCCGGGAAAGACCCGGTACTCATTTTACAGGAGGCTGGGTGGGCCCCAGGGCCGGTGTGGACGGGCGGAAAATCTCGTCACCACCGGGATTTGATCCCGGATCATCCAGCTCGTATCAGTCGCTATACCGACTGAGCTACCGGGCCCATGTGTTGAAAGGTAGTGAGTTATATTTAAGCAACATTAATTAGCCTCATTTGATGCTCTAATGACTTCTGGGTTAATTTTTGTGGCATAGGGAAACTTATTTATTGAATAAACTTCATATCTGAACTGAAGTGGATTCTAACACTTATTTTTGTCTGTTGGATATAAAGGGTTTCAGTTGTTGGTTACAAGACTGTGCAAAATACGGTGACACATTGACATGAAATAATGGAGACAAGAAAAGTGCATGAACTGGGTCATGTCAAGACCTTCGATAGAAACGACAGTATGCGAAGAAATGAAGAAATACTGAAATCGTGTAAAGAAACCAACTTGACGCACAACTTATTCTTAGAATATTTCGTCAACCTCTACATGTTTCGGGCGTATCTGGACCCATCATCAGGAGGTACAACCGTATGTATACAACAATTGGTACTTATTATTCTGAAAAGAGGATAGTTTAAAATTACTTAAGCGTATATACATGTCATAAAATGTGTAAAATATAATGTTGTTTTTACAGACTTGTTTTGAGGATCTCATTAAGTTCTGACGTAAAGGAATAGGTCATACATCGGATAGACAAGCCGTAGTTTGAATCTAAGATTTAAAGAACACACGATACATCAAACAAAATGAACCTCAGTCAGCTTACGCCCTACACGTCTTGAACAACAGACATGAATATGGCCCTATCAGTGATACCATGACTTTATAAAACACATCGACAAACCATCACTACTCATGCCATACGAACATATGTACATCCAATTATTTCACTATAACAATCAGCTCGTCCCCGAACAACACCCAAACGAACAAAGTCCCATGTATCAACTAATTTACAACCGATATAACACGTCACACCCCTCCTGATCTCTCGATCAGTACTTCTAGCCTAACATGGAAAAACCAGTTCCAATCCAACCAGGACAACAGAAAGTCGTCTAAAGAGGTACGTCCGCCGATAATTTAAACACGATCTTATTGAATTTTCTGGAGTTCTTGCATTTAACTAATAGCTTTTAATCTAATCACATAATGTTTTACATTTTTAACTTAAACGATGTTTTATGTAAGAACTTACTGACATCCTTAACACAAGCTTATAACAAATGTGTAAACAACGCCAGTAGGCTTTACACATAATTATGGTATGTGGACACACTCAAGTAATTTAAAACAATTATCTTTTCAGAATAATAAGTACCACTTATTATTTCATAAGTTAATTATGTCAGAACTTATTGAGATCCTCAACACAAATCTGTAAACAACAGCATTACATTTTACACATTTTATGATATGTATATACTCGCGAGTAATTTTAAACTATCCTCTTTACAGAATAATAAGCACCAACTGTTGTATACATACGGTTGTACCTTCTGATGATGGGCCTAGATACGCCCGAAACATGTAGAGTTTGACGAAATATACTAAGAATAAGTTGTGCATAAAATTGGTTTTTCTTTACACGATTATATCGAGATGCAAGGTCAACAAAACATAAAAAATACTGAGATGCAAAAAAAAAAGTCGGTAACATTGTGGAATAATACAAATGGGGTAGGATCGTGTATATAAAATTGACGAATGTACGTGGCCAAACATAGCGTGGAATTATAAACGTAAGCGGCGAATAACTGGAAGCCCAAGTAGATTTAGCAAAGCAAATTTGAAGTCCAATCTGACTACTGTAGTCCTCAAACACAAGAAGAGATTGAGGTTGACAACAGACTCGGTGCAGTGACTAGCAAGCCTTATGGTTTCTGCCATGCTTGCTTAGCACAGGAGGCTCGAACAAGAAGGTCCGATGTAATGAAGATACACGTATGTTGTCGTCGTAGATGTCACATACGGTAACGTGAATGGGTGGCCTTGGAAAATTGGTCATGTGTTTACAGTTCGCCCTCTACCGTCAGCTTCGTCGATGCTTAAAGTAGGATGTACTTACATTATTTATTTTATTACACACGTAGGCCGGTACGTTATTTCAAGTACGGACTTCAAAGCACTTACTGTCACAACATTCATCATTGTTCTAGCATCAAGGACAAAAATGATAAGAATTATCTGCTTTCTTGTTTTTCGCACATTGGCTTTACGACAAACTTAATTACAGTTTGCAAGGTCTGGACGGTACTGTAAGATGACGTCTGCACTGTGTCTGTGTACCTACAGTAGGTCCTACACTGATTCCCTAATCGACGATTATCAGTCAAGTCTGTTTCGAGCAATGACAAAGAATTAACCATATCTTATTAGCCACATAATTATAATGCTTGTCACAGGATTCATTTTTTTTTTTTTTATTTATTTAAAATTTGCTCATAAATGATACAAGATATTACATTTTGTTGTTTTAATCGTTCCGGTAACCGATTTATTCTTGAGTTGTTGTCTCGGTGTTCGGCACTGTTGGGTCTGGTAGCACG
>Ga0123355_10015643_pt1 | contig 11928 bp, 11 predicted proteins | sample TergutEmb28metaG_3_FD_89872 | JGI IMG/M metagenome (GOLD analysis project Ga0123355, IMG submission 89872) | Embiratermes neotenicus P1 segment gut microbial communities from Petit-Saut dam, French Guiana - Emb289 P1 | ecosystem: Host-associated > Arthropoda: Insects > Digestive system > Gut ... | reverse complement strand
GGGATTTTGCCTATCGGGGCATCCTTTCGGTTTTTATTTTTATCACAATGATTTTCTCCGGCGGCCTTGCTCCAACCTATATTATGATGACACGCTGGCTAAACCTCACAGATAGCTATCTTGCACTAATCTTGCCAGGTGTTATTGGGGCATGGAATGTGTTTCTAATGAAAGGGTTTTTATCATCCCTTCCAGTATCAGTAGTAGAGTCTGCCAAAATCGACGGCGCTAGCGAGTTAAAGATTTATTTTCGTATTGTTCTTCCAATGTCAAAAGCGGGCCTTGCCACTGTTGGGCTGTTTATTGCCCTTAACTACTGGAATGATTGGTTTACCAGTCTTTTGTATATGAGAACACCCACCCGCTTCCCATTACAGTATTTACTGTATCGCATTATGGCTCATGCGGCGGCTTTGCGGGAGATTGCTCTAACCAGGCCCGATTTAATGAGCGTTGCAGATGTACCCACTCTTTCGGCTAGGATGGCAATGGCAGTAATCGCTTCCGGGCCGATGCTTATCGCTTTTGCGTTTTTGCAAAAATATTTTGTTAAAGGCATCCATTTAGGCTCTGTAAAGGGCTAATGATAAAGATGTAACTACCGCCCTCAAAGCGGTGTGTGAGGGGCTACGCCCCATAAAAAAGGAGGAAATGCATGAAAAAGTTATTAACAATTTTGATTCTGGTTGCGCTGCTTGTTTTTGTTGCCGCATGTAACAGAAACGGAGACGAAGAAACCCCCGATGCCACGCCAGAACCAACAGAGGCACCAAGCACTCAGCAAGAAGACCCGCCCCCGCCAGATGATCCAGACCCAGACCCACCAGCAGCTCTTGAGCCTGCTACAGTATCTTGGATTATCATCAGCGAGGGCAATCGTGACGACGACATGGTTTTAGACGAAGTAAATCGCTTGCTGGCAGAGCGTCATGGGGACTTAAACCTGACCTTGGACTTAGTACGCCTTGGCTGGGGCGAATACCCCGAAAGGCTTAACCTTATGATGCTGGCAGGTGAAGAATTTGACATCACATTCTTGGCACAATGGTATCCGCCTTTCTTTGCACCTGTAGCCGGCAGAGGCGACTTGCATCCGCTGGATGATCTTCTTCAAGCCTATGCTCCAGACATCTTGCAGCAAATACCTGATCCACTGTGGTTCCAAGCTTTGAGCCATGGCGGAGTAACTTACGGTATACCCATCGTATCCGTTTATGTACAAACCCAAGGGCTTACCTTTAATGCTTACTATGTGGATAAACACAACTTTGATTATCAGTCTGTACGCAACTTGAGAGATTTAGAACCTTTCCTTGAGCTTATCCAAACCTATGAGCCTCATTTGATACCTTTCCTTCCGGGTACAGCCGCTAACCACTTAACACCTACTGCAAGAGCTGGCGGCGTAGAGCCTGTGGATTGGCACTTCCTGTTTAATCCCAATACCCGTGCTTTTTCTGATGATTTCTTGGATGAAGAAATCAGCCTGCCTTACTGGCGCTTGATGCGGGAATGGTTTAACCGTGGCTTTATTGCTCCTGACGCCGCATCCCGTACAATTTGGGGCGAAGAAATGGAATCTGGGCAATATGCTGTAATGCCTAACTTCAATTTCTTAAACGATGGTATTTCCAGCTCAGAAGCTTTAGGTTTTAGAACCTATGATATCCCCATTTTTACACCAATGCCAATACGTACAGCCAATATCCAAAACTCTGTACTGGGCATATCCCGTTCTAGCCGTCATCCAGACAGGGCAATGCAAATGATTAACGCTATCTGGTCTGACCCTCTTATCTACAACACCCTTATTTACGGTGTACAAGGCTTCCATTGGAACTTTACAGACGAAGCCGGTATGATGATCGAACTTACCCAAGAAGGTCAAGATGGATTTGAAGGCGGCGGCAACTATTACCAAATCGGTGGTATAACCAATCGCTTTGGCCTTCCACACTTGCCCCGCACTCAACTTGATGCGGCAATCAGAGCCAACCTTGAAACACCGGCATCCGTGCTTATGGGTTTTTCTTATGACATAAGCAATGTAGAAACCGAAGCTGCTGCTTTCCATGCCATCATTGGCGAAGTTATGCCGCTTTTGGATACCGGTACTGTAGACCCAGATACCTTTATCGCTGATGTAATAAGCCGTTTAGAATCCGCTGGGCGTCAAGCATTGTTAGACGATTTACAGGCACAAATCGAAGCATTCTTGGACTAATATTTTGTGGGGATATCCCACCTCATAAGACCGTGGGGGCGATGCTCTCACGGTCTTTTTTCTTATAGTCACGACTGTTATTCCTTTTTACTATCTTTATTGTGGTGTAAAATAATCTCTACCATTTACATCGGAGGTATATTATGCGCCGGATAATCCAAGGCAAATTTTTTCAAAAGCTCCTCATTTCCTTCACCGCTCTTATTGTTATCGGTGTCCTTGGGGTGTCTTTAACTTTGTATCTTGGCGTAGGCGGCACAGTACAGCGTATGCAGTATGAAAACACTCAAAAATTATTTGAACAAACCGCATATACCTTTGACCTTATAAACGAAAATGTATCCAATATCAGCATATATCTTTACAACGCCAACGAAGATGTCCGCACCCTTATGTTTGACCCGGATGTAGAAGCAGATATCGCAAGCGGCATTGTTGCTATGAATCGTGTACGCAGGACGCTTTTTAGCGTTAGCCGGGGGATTCATTCCATTTATGTTTTTAACGCCCATACTAGGCGATTTTATTCATCTTACCGGTCTTTCCTACACGAGGATGAAGGCTTAATTGAGATGCTTGCGAGTCTTGATGGCAACTTCCAAAGATTAATACCTCATTATCGCTATGTTGACGATGAGGTTCCTGTATTCACTTACCTTATGTATAGCAGAATGCGTGATGGGCAGATGAACGGCGGTATTGCACTTAATATAGACGCCCGAGTTTTTTTGGATGCGTTGTGGCCTGACAGTGCGACTTATACTGGCGAGGCGGTATTTCTTGTAACAGAGAAGGGTCAAATAATCGATGCAAACGGCCCCCATGGGATGATTGCATCCGCAGTGCTTTCAGAAATCCCCGGCCTGTACGAGCATGGGCGTAATATTTCCGAAGGGTTTATATCTGCAAATCTTAACGGCAAGCGATATCTTATTTCATATTCCCATCTGGGAAGTTTTGGGATGCTTTTGGTTAGCGCGCAGCCTTATGCCGCAATAGAAGGGCAAATTGCCACCCTTCGAAATACCATTCTTTTAACTACATTAATTTTCCTTGCTTTGATGTTTGTTGCCGCATTAATGGTTTCCAGGATTTTATATAACCCTGTAAAAAGCCTGGTTAGCCACACCGATGCAGGGGGAAAGGGGCCTGTAGACGAAATCTCCTATTTGAGCGAGCTTTATAATCGTAATAAGGAGATGCTAACCCGATACGAAACCGAGTTAGAGTCCTACGAGCGGGCTAAGAGCGATGCTTGGTTCAAAAAACTTTTGACTGGAGAGATACAAGAGTCCAAAACCGAAGTGTTAAATAACATGAAAGAGTACGGGTTTACCCAACCCAATGGTTTTTATGTATGTGTACTTCGTTTAAGCAAGTTTGCCGAGCTCGAAAAATCCGCCATACAAAAGGATTTGATGTTATTAAAATTTGCCATTTTAAATGTATCTACTGAGATTTTTTCACAAGATTTCGAAAGTTATAGTGTAGATTTTAAGGATGACCATGTGGTGGTTGTGTTGTCTACACCCAAAAACGTAGATATAATGGAAACAATGACAACCCTCTCCCAAAAAGTCATGGCTTTTATAGCAGAGCATTATTTGGTAACAGTAACAGTGTCTATTTCCAACCGAGCCGATAGCCCAGAGCATATTGCAACTGCTTACATTGATGCTGTAGTAAACAGCGATTATCGGTTTATACTAGGGGCCAATGCTGTTATTACGCCCAAAACGGTTACAAATAATCTAGCAAACGATATATTAGATTTCACTTTCGAAAATGAAAGAGCCGTATCTGAAGCTATCCGGCAAGGAGAGCGAGACAGAGTGGTAAAAGCCATAAATACTGCACTGGATAATATGAGAGGCTTAAAATACCACAATATAGTCATTTCGATTATTCATATGACCCACACCGTAATCCAGACCATATCGGATACCCGCAAAACCGCAAAAAGGGTAGAAGCAGAGCAAAGTTTAGGGGAGCTCCTTCGGGGGATATCCGCCATAGAAACTGCGGAAGAGTATAAAGAACGCTTATTGCAATGCTTAGAGCCCATCTTAGCCGAAAGCCGCATCGAAAACACAAAATACACAGCCATTACATTGCAAATCAAAGAATATGTAGAAGAAAACTTATCCGACCCCAACCTATGCCTAACCCAAATAGCCGATATGACTAGGATGTCGTCAAAACATGTAAATCATATATTTAAAGGATGCACTGGGGTTTCTATACCAGAGCATATTACAAATGTACGGATGAAAGCGGCTGTATCTATGCTTGAAACTACATCTATAAGCATTAAGGAAATTGCCATAGCTGTAGGCATGGAAAATCAGACCTATTTTTATAGTAAGTTTAAAAAGCACTTTGGCATGTCGCCAAAGACATATCAACTAGACTTCTTAATGAAGCAAAAATAAATCTTAGGAGTGAAGTACATGGCAAAAACAGATTGGTTTGAACACAGTAGATTTGGGATGTTTATCCATTGGGGTATTTACTCAGTGCCAGCCCGCAACGAGTGGGTACGCAGCTTGGAAAAAATCTCAATAGAAGACTATCAACCCCATTTCGACAATTTTGACCCTGTAGATTATGACCCAAAGTCTTGGGCTAAAGTAGCAAAACAAGCAGGCATGAAATACGCTGTATTAACCGCAAAACATCACGATGGATTTTGCCTATTTGACAGCAAGCTAACCGATTACAAAGCTACCAATACAAAAGCCGGTAGAGATTTAATTAAAGAATATGTAGACGCCTTTAGAGCAGAAGGGATAAAAGTAGGTTTATATTATAGTACAATTGACTGGCATCATCCAGATTATCCACACTATGGCGATAAACTTCACCCTATGCGGGACAATGAGGAGTACAAAGACCGCCAACATGACTTTGACAATTATCTCAAATACATGCACGGGCAAGTCGAAGAGCTATGTACAAATTACGGCAAAATTGACCTATTTTGGTTTGATTTTTCCTATGATGACATGTACGGCGAAAAATGGAAAGCAACCGAGCTTGTGCGGATGATTCGCAAATACTGGCCTGACACACTAATCGATAATAGACTGGAAGGCAGCGGCGCAGGTTACGGCTCACTAGAAACCGATACCCCTACTGAGTATGCCGGGGATTTTGTAAGCCCCGAGCAGATTATCCCATTAGATGGTGTACGTAACTCAAAAGGCGAACCTGTACTTTGGGAGGCTTGCATAACAATGAACGGACACTGGGCTTACCATGTTACAGACCGTAATTACAAGCCTGCCCCAATGCTTATTAAGAAGCTGGTGGAATGTGTATCCAAAGGCGGAAACCTGCTGTTAAATGTAGGCCCTGACGCCAAGGGCAACATCCCAACAGAGTCTTTGAAAATCTTGGAAGAGATAGGCATCTGGATGAAAAAATATGGCGAATCCATATATGGCTGCGGTTATGCTGATTTGCCCAAGCCTGAGTATGGCAGGATTACCCGAGATGGAAATAAACTGTATTACCATGTATTTGAAAGCCAAGTAGGAGCAATACCTTTGCCTGGCATCAAACCCGAGCAAATCAAGCGGGCATGGCATGTTGCCAGCGGTGCAGAATTGCAGCTTGTGGATTATTGGTTCTTGTATGCCCACAAGGATGTGCCTTTTGTGAGTTTTGGGGATAACCCGATTTTGCCGGATGTTGTGGATACTGTGGTTGGGGTGGAGTTGAAGTAACTGCGTTTAATTTCATGCACACATTAAAACACCTGCCGAAAGAATTATTTTTCTTCCTGGCAGGTGTTTTTATATGAAGTGCCTCTTACGGAAACATATTTGTTTGTTTTTAGCTCACTACTCTACTCTTAAATATATCAAAATATTCCTTCCTTCTTCCATAGTCAACGAATTTCCTGACAAATCATAAGTCCAAGTACCATAAGGGAACCATCGATTAGATAGGTTTAATCCTTCAATAGTGATGGAAAGGCGATTGCCATTTGTGCGCCAATTGCCATCCAACTCTCGACCTCAATTTCCCATAATCACCGTTCCATCAGAAAAAAACTCCAAAGTTTCTGTTCTTCCTTCCAACTGCCACCTACCGACCAGTGAGTTTGACCCACCACCACAGGCAGATATTGCTGTTAACAAAATAAATACAAGAATCAAACAAGAAAGCTTTTTTAACATCTTACCCTCCCTTTTTACTGTTCCATATTGAAAATTCTAATTATATACATAGTAGCATTTATGCACTTAATAGTCAAGATGCATCTATACTACATATACATCTTAATTATTTGCCATCATCAATTCTTATAAGCTTAATAGGGTGATGTACGATGATTAAGTTGAATGTACAAGAACTATTAACTAAACAAAATAAAACACGGTATTGGCTTGTGAAAAACCTAGAATCTAATTACGAAACGATAAATCGCATTTGCGATAATCACGCTATTGGCATTCAATTAGAAACAATAGAAAAGTTATGTAAAATTCTCAACTGTACTCCAAATGATTTATTCATTATTAGCTAAAAACATCTTTCATGTTTTAAATGTGAAAACGTGTTGCCAATGCGAAGACATTTGGATAAAATAAGATGAGGTGATTTTTATGGCAAAGACTGCAAGCTTACATGTACGTATGGACCCTGACATAAAAACAAGTGTAGAAGAATTATATTCTCGTTTTGGAATAACTATTTCTGACGCAATCAACATGTTTTTTTGCAAATCGCTCATTGTGGGAGGCTTGCCGTTTGATTTACGGCAACCCCGTTATAATGCAGAAACCGAAGCCGCCATTCAAGAAGCCCGTGACATAATGTCAGGGACACTACAAGTTAAGACATACACAAGCGTTGCTGAAATGAACGCCGATATTGATGCGGAAGATGGGGACTAAAAATAATGCTTAACCTTAAAACAACGGCAAAATATCGAAAAGACTGCAAACGCGCGCTTAAAAGCGGGTTGCCCATGCATTTGCTAGATGATGTTTTACAGACTCTTATAGAGGAAAAACCACTTGATCCAAAATATAATGACCATGCACTCAAAGGTGATTATCATGGATTTCGTGAATGCCACATTAAACCTGATTGGTTGTTGATCTACACTGTGGATAAAGGCAATTTGATTCTTACAGCTACGCGGACGGGTTCTCACTCAGAGTTATTTGGATAGACATATCATTTTTTACGTGAAAAGTTTATTGCACTAATTGCAAGTAACACCTGGGAAGGCAAATAAAATACCCATATCAACGGGAAAACACCCCTTAACCACTCTGGCGCACCCATGTAAATCGGAAGATTAAACAGCAATACACAAATATCACAAGCCGCAAATAATAAAAGGCCCGTTATCGCCAGTTTACGGTTATGCTGGAGATAGCGGGCGCTTACATATATGTTGGTAATAAAAAGAATGGCGTATAGAAATGTAACCACAAAAATGCTATCTAGCAATATAAAGGCTAACGCAATAACAGCAAGCAAAACCAATACAAGTGAGACGGTTATCTTAACATGTGATAACTTACATCTCATATCATTTTGCATTGTCCATGTGTTGAGAGAACCGACTTGTCCCATTACAACCCGCATAATATACGCCAAATGAGCAAAGCAAAACACCGCAACTCCTGGTATATGCCAGTCGTGCAGTATCAAAAAATAATCTGCCGCTAATGTAAAGCCTAAAGCCGTGGTCAGCCAAAACCAGTCTCGTTTATTCTTGCAAAAGAAATAAGACCCTAGTGCCACACCAAAGCAGACTGCGATAAATATAAACTTCAATGTGCTACATTAAAAATATTGCCAAAGGCCCTAAAACCATAGCCAAGGCTATGATTATACATATGATTGCCGCAAACAAGCGCTTGTGTTTTTTGAAGAATTTTTTCATTTAACTGCCTCCTATTGATTACCTCTTATTTTAACCCCAAAAACCTCGAAGGTTCAACCTTTTTTTCATACCGGGTCTTTATTGTAGAAATATATAACTCATGCCGCGCCCGGGTTACCCCTACATAAAACAGCCTTCGTTCTTCTTCTATGTCAGCCTCGGTTTTGCTGCGCACATATGGCAGCACATCTTCTACTGCCCCGGCTATATAAACCCGGTCAAACTCTAGCCCTTTTGCACTGTGCAATGTGGTTAGGGTACACGCAGGGCCCCGCTCGGTGTCACGGTCTTTTGCGGCAGCTATTGCGGCTTTTGCATGTGCCAGAAATGCTTCCGGGTCTTTGAAACCTTTGGCGGCTTCTTGCAATTCGTCTGCAATTTCGATTAGCCCTGCGGGATTAAGCTTGCGATACGCGCTATGGTCTAGGATATGGTCATTATAACCTATTCCCACGCGTATGTATCGGATAGCGGCTGATGTATCCCGCTTTGCTACTGAAATTAGGTCAGCCTTTAATTCCTCAATTCGAGTTTTGGAAGCAGCGTGTAGAGTCGGATCCTTGTGATAAGTCATGAATAAATCGCTGTTGCTCTGCTTAATCCCTTGTAAAAATGCCTTGCCAACAAAACGGTAGGGCTTGTTAATTATACGCTCGGCATCGGCATCGTAGCCAGTTTTTTGCTTACGATATAACCGCAAAGCCAAGCGCAAATATGCGAAAAAATCCGCCGCAATCCAGTGATCGTACATTATCGGCATTTCGTCACGGTTGCGATAAGGGATGTTGGCATTCATAAAGGCATCAGCAAAGGCACGGGCTTGCAGGTTCAAACGATATATTATTGCGATGCTATCCAAGTCAGCGCCTTTCTTCCACTGGTCACGGATACGTTGGGCTATCTTTGCCGCTTCTTGATTTTGGTCTTCGGCTACTAAAATCAAAGGCTTAGAGCCTTCTCGGCCTGTGCCTGTGATTTTTTTATCATAGCGCAATTTATTTTTGGTTATCACGTTATTTGCATAATCTATGATTTGGTTGGTGGAGCGGTAATTGGTGTCTATGGTAACGCTTGCTACCTGGGGATAGTCTTTTGGAAAATGCAGCAGAAACTCCGGCCTTGAGCCGCGAAATTTATATATACTTTGGTCATCGTCCCCTACGATAAACAAGTGATTTGCCGGGGCGGCTAACAGCTTAACTGTTTCGTATTGCACCCGATTTATATCTTGAAACTCGTCTATCATGATGTATTGATAGGCATTACGCCATCGAGCCAGCTGTGTAGGCTCGTTTTTAAACATTTGGAAGGTCATAACCAGCATATCATCAAAGTCGATTTTATTTTTATCAGATTTGGAGGATTCATACATTTCTATGATGCGCCGGAAATCTTCTGCGCCAATTGAAGCTGAGTGGTAGTAGGCCAGGTCGTGAAGCTCGTTCTTAACCAGAGACATTTCCCCAAGAACAGCAGAAAGGAACTCGTCTTCTAAGTCATAACCCAACTGGGAAAGAAACCCGCGTACAGCAGTACGGCGCTCACCTTCTTGCATAATTTGGTCAAGGTTATAATCGCGACTACCCCGCAACATACGAAAAAATACCGAGTGGAATGTGCCAAATACAGGGGATGCTTTCCCCATACTTTCTGGCAATTGAGAATTCCGCCGCTGCATTTCTGTAGCGGCGGCTTTTGAATAGGTTATCACCAAAAAACGCCTAGGGTCTATATTATGGGTGTGGATAAGCCCAGCCGCCCTGGCTGTTATAACAGCGGTTTTGCCGCTGCCGGGGCCAGCCAACACCATCATAGGCCCGTGCAAGTGATTGGCGGCTTGTTGCTGATTGGGGTTTAAATTAAGCATTCTCTTCTTTACGGCTGCTCTGCCGTTGAGCCATTACTAGGTTGTAATAAATCCCTTTCTTACGCAGCAGCTCACTATGGGTCCCCACTTCTGCAACGCCGCCTTCATCCAATACCACAAGTCTATCTGCATTGCGTAGTGTGGAAAGTCTATGAGCAATAGCAATGGTGGTACGGCCTTGGGTTATACGGTTAAGGCTGTCCTGAATCAAAGCCTCAGTCTCAACGTCTAATGAGCTTGTTGCTTCATCCAAAATCAATAAATCAGGATTTTTTATAATTGCCCTGGCAATGCTAAGGCGCTGTCGCTCGCCGCCAGAAAGGGTTTGCCCGCCCTCACCTACAAGAGTGTCGTAACCATCAGCAGTTTGGGTTATAAAGTCATGAGCATTGGCGGCTTTGGAGGCAGCAATAACTTCTTCGTATGACGCCCCAGGTTTGCCATATGCAATATTCTCGTAAAAAGTCCCTGCAAATAAGAAAGTATCTTGGAACACAACCCCAGTATTTTCATGCAGATGAGTGGGGCCAATATCCCTAATGTCTGTATCATTAATGGCAATACGCCCGCTGTTGGGGTCGTACAGGCGCATGGCAAGATTTATCAAGGTAGACTTCCCTACCCCTGATTTTCCTACAAGGCCAATCATCTCACCAGGCTGAATTTTAAGGTCAATACCCTTTAATACAGGCTCATAAGATTTATAGCCAAATGTCACGGTATCATAGGCCACATTGCCAGAGATTGGCACATTTTTCGGGGTTTTTGTTTCAGTGATTTCAGATTCATCATCTAATAATTCGAATACCTTAACCATGCTGGTAGTTGTACTTGCTAGCCACCTTGGCAGGTTTGTTAGCATCCTTAGAGGCCAAAAAATGAAACCCATATATAGAGTAAATTGTATCAAAACACCTACAGTAACACCATAGCTTTGGTTTAAAACCATCCAACCGCCGAAGAAAAGCACTAAAAATTCTCCAATCCCAGAAATAAAGCCCATTGGAGGGAACATTATAGACCAAAGCACTTCGTTATTAGAACTTATAGACGCTAACTCATGATTAACATCTGCAAATTTCTTTATTTCTTTTTCCTCGTTACCAAAAGCTTTAACGGTACGGATACCCTTAATAATATCATGTAAAATGGAGTTAACCTTAGACCCTTTGCGCCATTGCCGCTCGAACCTGGCACGCATAATCATACGAAATTTGTAGGCACAGAAAAAGACAATAGGCACGGGAATTAGCACAAAAAGCGCCAAACGCCAGTTTGTGAAAAACAATATGGTAAAAGCAATGAGAATCATTACCATCATTTCCAGCATCCAACGAGCCAGATCCGAGAAGAAATCTCCAATTGTGCCGGTATCGTCCATTATACGGCGTATTAGGTCCCCGGGGGTACGTTTGGCAAACAAAGACATGGAGTGGCTTTGAAGTTTTTTGTAGGCAGCGACCCTCATATCATTAGAAAAATGAAGGGCTGCCCTGTTAAAGATACGAGCTGTCCCAATAAACACAAGCTCGCCGGCAAACCTCAACACAAACATTATAGCTATAAGAAGCCCTACCTGGGCCAATGTACCAACCTGCGGCTCCCAAAAACGGTCAACAAACAGCCGCATAAAAATAGGGGTCGACAAAAAAGTAATCAACGTAAACAAAGACATTATTTGAGACAATGTAAGTGTTTTGGCATAGGGTTTTAAAAAGCTGCCAGCCCGCTTTAACACGCCAAATTGGTTATAGCAAAATACACATACAGTGATTCCTTTAACAATAGGGCGTTTACATTTTTCGCAAACCCGTTTTTCCACGGTTTCTGGGAAAGCAGCTGTACCGGTTTTTATATAATAATTTACGACTTTGCAAAATTCTCCAGCAGGATCTAACCCGCTCATAGTAAAGCGGCATAAAATTTGGT
>Ga0123355_10015642_pt1 | contig 11928 bp, 9 predicted proteins | sample TergutEmb28metaG_3_FD_89872 | JGI IMG/M metagenome (GOLD analysis project Ga0123355, IMG submission 89872) | Embiratermes neotenicus P1 segment gut microbial communities from Petit-Saut dam, French Guiana - Emb289 P1 | ecosystem: Host-associated > Arthropoda: Insects > Digestive system > Gut ... | reverse complement strand
GATTGCGTTATTGGAGCCTGTTTTTCGCCTTGTGGCACCTGCGCCATTTTTGCTTAGGGGGCTGTTGTATGCCGGTTTTATTTTTGCCGGGGAATTTTTGACCGGCAGTTTACTCAAGCGCTTAGAGATGTGTCCTTGGGATTACAGCACGGCTAAATATCATGTTAAGGGGCTTATCCGCTGGGATTATTTGCCCGCTTGGATTGTGGCGGGGTTGGTTTTTGAATGGGTTTATTGGGCGATTGTGTAGTATAATTATTTTGGTGATTACATGACCTACGCAATTTTCTCAGACATCCACGGCAACCACCCCGCCCTTATTGCGGCTTTGGCAGATGCCAAGGCCCGAGGCGCAGATTCTTTCATATTTATAGGAGATTACGCCAGCCGCTTCCCGTGGGGGGACGATGTGGTTAGCGCTATTCGCAAGCTTGCGCCCGCTCATATTATCCGCGGGAATGGTGAAGGCTATTATTCTGAGTTGCTATGTAAATCCAAAGCAGACATGACCAACGAGCAATACAAGCCTATATATTGGTCATACAATGTTCTTTCGGCGGAGAATTTGGCGTACTTGCTGGCCCTGCCGGAGACAGCGGTTATCTCGCATGAAGGCATAGATATTTACCTTGCCCATTCTATTGATTTTTTCTACCATCCCGCCGTTATAGATTTGTTCCATACGATGAACTTTAGCGATATGATGCTGGCTGCGCCTTTTACCCACGATGAGTATCTCGCCCGTGGGCGTAAGGCGCTTCTTTCTTGCCCGGACACCTTGGCGGGTATCCTTGCATTGCCAAAAGGGGTGCATCTGTTTGGGCATAATCATTTGCAATTTTATATAGAATACGAAGGCCGGCTTTTCATAAACCCCGGCTCGTGCGGGATGGCGGCGGATTGGGACGCCACGGCGGCATACACCCTTTTGACTTTGAAAAAGGGAGCCTGGTTTGTGGAAGAGCGGCGGGTAAGCTATGACCTGGATGCCGCAGCCCAAGGGTTTATAACCTCCGGTTATCACAGCTACGCGCCGGTGTGGAGCGATGTAACGCAGCTTCAAATGTACACAGGCAAAGAGTACTTTGGCTGGTTTGTTGTGCATTTAAATAAAACAAGAGAAACACTGGGCAAAACCGCCAGCCCACAACAAGTTTGGGATATTGCCGTTAAGAAGCTATGTTCATAGGGTTCAACGCCGCCTTGGCGGTCGATTTTCCGCCACTTTTCGTCGGCACTTCCTAGCTTGCCTTATGGGCAAGCGTCGTCAGCACCTCCTCAATTGGCGGAAAATCGACGCGCCAATTCGGCATTGCTCCCTATGAACACAGCTTCTAAGACCTGGCAATTGCCGTAACGGTACGGATAAACGCACCTTTTGCATCGGTATAACCATCCCTGTCATTCTCGAAATCGTGCATCAGCTTACATTTTAATGCGGCATATTTGGCAGCGGTTTCAGGATGAGCGATTAAATAATCCCTAAAATACAATTCATCCCAATCTCCCGGATAACGCACATGAACATGATAAACTTTTTTGGCAAAGCCAATAGATGTATATCCTTTATATATAATCAACGGGTCGTCCGGCATATCGCGCCATTGGCAAAAGTATTCCGGGCTGGGGAATAATTCGGCGATATGTTTCAAATCAACATCCTCCTTGATTTCTAGCAATATATCCACAGTCGGTTTGGCAACCAACCCCGGCACCGCCGTACTGCCATAATGGTTGATTCTTGCTATGTTTTCCGCGCCAATCAACCCTTCGAGCTTGGCCTTCTCCTCTGCGTACCATAGCGGGTAATCGGGATTATATTCACGCAGCACAATAGGGTATATCCGAGCGCGGCGCTCTTCCTCTGTTTCCAATATGCGGGCTGCCATTTCGCTAATTTGCGAGTTCCAATCTTCATTTGAAATATCATACATATCATAGGGATAGGGGATGGAAATCCGCTGCATCACGGCTAAATCCGTTTCCTTGCGGTTTTCCCAAAACTGGATTTGCTCGGCTTGTAGAAGGGGTTTCTTACGGCTTATTTGTGCGCTTTGCAGCCGCTTAGATACATTATCCGATGATAAATAAATGATCTGGGGGTGCAGCTTTTGTACGGCGCTTAGTAATGTGTTTACATGAAAAATAATCTCCTGGCTTGACGCGCTATAGATCCGCGTTAAATCATTGATAGGATGATGAAGCAAGGATCCGTCGAAGAGAACAAAATCAAATTGACCGGCTGCCTCGTTTGCGAACTTTTCCCAAACTGATTTGTATATACTGGTGTAATCCGGCAGGGGAACGGGGTTGATTGGGTTGCAAATTAACTCGCGCTCGCGGAGCAGGCTTAACAGAGGTTCGTCAAATAAAGGGGTTTTGTTGTCATAGTATCGAACCAGATGTACATCTTTGGCAACTATTGTGTTGTTCTTAATTACATCTAAGCAGTCAGGAAATTTGGCAAGTAGGCTTTCATATTCCCTTTGTGTAAAACACGCCGTATAATAAAAATCAATCGGATTAGTAATATCGCCTTCTAGATAGCATTTGGTGGGGTGCCCCATTTCGTTTAGGTTACGGCATAATTCTTGTGTTATGGTTGACTTGCCGACACCCGAGACTCCTTCTATAAATATAGTGCGCATTGGGCTTCTCCTTTTCATTAACGCGGGGTAGATACAGGACAACTACGTGTAATCATATTTATTAGCAGGGCATGGATTAAGCTAATGCTGTACACAACCCCCGGCCCTACGGGCCACCCCCTTCTAAAGAAGGGGGCCACCCTAGCCCCCTTCTTTAGAAGGGGGTGGCCCGTAGGGCCGGGGGTTGAATGCAAAATGAAATCACCTATAAGCTCAACCCGCGCCTCTTCGTACTAACATACCCTTCATAAATTCGCTATTGTTATGCGCCTCTAACACAATCTGCTTTTCCGCCTCGGTGCAACCGACAAGGATTTTAATTTCGCTATCTTTTTTAAGTAAATCCACAGTACAAATAAAAGCGTCAACATAATCGCCATCCGTCCCTTTCCAAATATCGATCCCGCCGCCGTCCATTGAAGATGTGTTTTCGAGATAGCCGTAATCAAGAGGATACTTGTAATCGGGATATTTTGGATGACTACTGTCTTTGGGCCGGTCGATAATAATCCTCGACTCTGATACAAGCCTGCCCAGTGCAGACCAAAAAGCGTCGTCAACCCCGTGCAGGGGGCGATTTTTCATAAACAAAACCCTTTCGTATATGTTTTTCAACCTGTCATGCAAGTTGGTACGCTCCAAATTACTTCGTCGCTTCGCTCTTTACAATGACGGTTGTTTTCGCATTATATCCCACCCCACAAATCACGGCAAAAATAGTTGCGACAGCATTAACCTTCAACTCTATACTTCTCCCAAAGGAGGGATTTACTTGGATTGGCTAACCCGCATGAACACAGCCCTTGCCTATGTAGAAGACAACCTAACCGGCGAAATAGACCACGAAACCTTGGCTCAAATCGCCTGCTGCTCTTCGCATAATTTCTTTCGGATGTTTTCGTATATCACCGATATTTCACTTTCGGAATACATCCGCAGAAGACGGCTTACCTTGGCGGCTCTTGAGCTGCAACACAGCAATGTCAAGGTGATTGACCTGGCTTTACGCTATGGCTATGACTCGCCGGTGTCATTTTCGCGGGCATTTCAAATTTTACACGGAGTCACCCCTACCAAGGCACGCGCAGATGGGGTAATGCTCAAGGCATATCCAAGGCTTTCCTTTCAAATTTCGATTAAAGGAGAAAAGGAAATGGACTATCGTATCGAGACAAAAGAGGCCTTTCAGGTTTTTGGGATTGAAGGGATTTTTAAAACAGACGCCAGTGGCCCGTCTCCAAGCACACCAAGCGCTTTATGGGACCAATGCCACGAAAACGGCGAATACAAAAGGCTGGAAGCAAACGCAGGTGATTTGCCTGCCTTTGTTGGAAAGGATTTGTGTAAAGTGCATGGGATATGTAGCTACAAGGAGACGGATGTGGATTCGTTTCCATATATGTTAGGTGCTTTCCGCAGTCACAACAGTAACGCAAAGGGCTTCACGGTTGTTGATATCCCTGCTCACACATGGGCTATATTCCCGTCGGTGAGATTTGACTGGGGCGATTTCCCAACGGTTATCGAAAACCTTTACAAGCGCTTTTTTACAGAATGGCTCCCCACATCGGATTACGAGCAGGTGGGTAGTTTAGATATAGAAGTGTATGGCGGCGACAATGATTTGGGGTATGTAGAGCTTTGGTTTGCGGTTAGGAAGAAGAGCGTATAGCGATAATCAATAGTTAAAACCCAATAAAATGAATGTGTAAAAATTTTTCTGTAAAAGAACCTTCCAATAGCGAGCCTCATAAAAAGCCTATAGGGGCATTGGCTTATTGCCGCCGTAGGCGGCATGTGCCGCTTTGCGGCACATTGAAAGCGAGGGGTGGGCAATTTTTATAAGCCTTTATATGTTTTGAATACGAGGTATTTTCAAGGGCTTATAAAAATTGCCCACCCCTTGCTTTTATAAGCCAATGCCCCTATAGGCTTTTTATGAGGCTCGTTATAGCGCTATTTGTACCCATAACAGCACACATTCTAAAACTAGTCGGTATCATCAAAAGTTGATATATGGTAAACTAAACCTATGAGAGGCGGGATGCAAATGGATATTCCACATATCAACTATGATCCGGTATTTAAAGAAGCGCTGGTACTGTTTAAGGACAAAACATTGGATTTTTTGGGCCTTACACACATAGCGCCCATAGACGAATCTCTAAGCACAGAAACCATCGCAATTGATATAAAAAAAGAATACCAAGACCTGGCATTTTCAACTAAAGACGGGCGCGGCATCCATTTTGAAGAAGAGGTTGATTTATCCAGAGATGATTTACTTAGGTTTTTAGGTTATAATATTAGCCTAAGCCGGGTTCATAAACGGGAGTTTGATACAATTATCTTCGTAACAAACCCGACTGCGCTAACAGGTATAGATACCCGACAAATAGCTTTTAGCCCTATTATAGTGCAGTGTTCGAAAATTGACGCCGACGTAATGCTGGGCAGGCTGAAAAAAGCAGTAGCGGCGGGCAATCCTATAAACGAATTGGAAGCAATATACTTGCCCTTATTCCATAGTAAGCACTTTACACCTACGGAGTTGTTTTTGGAAAGTGCAGGGCTTATTAATTCTCTGGAAATAGAAGACAATAGAAAACGCAAGATGCAATCATTATTAATAACACTGTCAGGTAAAATTGTGGACCGGGCTCATTTAGGGGCCATTGCAGAGGAGGCAGCAATTATGGGTAATGTTCTTATAGAGTATTTTATTGAACAAGGAATGAAACAAGGAATGAAACGTGGAGAGTCAATTGGCGAAGCGCGTGGCGAAGCACGCGGCGAAGCACGTGGCGAAGCACGCGGCGAAGCACGTGGCGAAGCGCGTGGCGAAAAACGCCGAGAGGAAGAAATTTTGCAAAACCTATTAAAAGCAGGCCTAGACTCTACAGCAATCCTTAAAGCAACCGGTGTAAGCGAAGAGCGGATACAGCAGATACGCGCAAGCCTTGCTAAAGAGGCTGTGTGATTATAAAACCTTCTTCTAACCAGGCGGTGAGGCATTTGGTCGAAACCAGCAATATCCATTGGCACGAAGCTTTCTATGAAACTATGAACCGTCCGCGATCACATGCAGGCGGTTTTTTATAGCCCTACAAATATTACAAACCCATTACAAATCCCCAAAAATACATAAAACACCCCCGATTCCAAATACTATAAAAGCAAAGTGTAGTGTAGCCAAATAAATTGTTACAGGATTATTACAATTCCCTAAAAAGTATTGAACACGCAAACGTCACGTGGTATATTTCTCATGGTAGCAAGGGAAAAAGTGGTTTGTATGGGTACGGATTTATGTAACGTTAGGCCGCAATTTTAGCCAAGCCGCACCCACAAAAGCGCAAAGCCGCATAGCAAAAGGCTGTAACATTACCTATTAAGGAAATGTTACAACCATATAACAAATGCGTAACAGCGTTGACCGTTTTTGATCCCCGGTGCTATACTACCATTATAAGCGGTGTAACCGCATAAAAAAGGAAAGGAGGTACTGGTTTTTACGGGAAAGGCGCAAAGCCTAAGCAAAATAAGGCATGGCTTCCCCAAGCCATACCAGCCAAGATGTTACACACCAAGCTCATGCAACACCCCCCTACAAAAGATAAGAGCACAGGGTAACAACGGCACATGCTTCCCGTCGTTTCAAAGGGCCAACAGTAGTACCTCTTTCGGCCCACACGCATTGGCTGCATACCTGTTTTAAAGCATAACCAAAAAATACTAAGGATAAACCCAAGGTAGGCATCCCGTGAAAGAAATGGAAAAGCGTATAAGTTTTAAACGGTTACGCAATTCAGAAACCGGAAAGGAGAAAGTATGAAAAGAAAACTCGCATTACTGCTGGCTTTCGTAATGATTCTTACGCTAATTCCAGCAAATTTAGTTTCTGCTAACGACGATGCTCCAAGGCAGATTCGTACCGGCGTACTTGGTAGAGTAGCTACACCTGTAGCACAACCTACCGGCGCAGGCGGTACCCATTTCAACGTTTCTATCAACCTGCAAAATCTGCGTTTAGCAACGCCAGCAAATTTGCAAGGTAATGTTACCCCAGGCGCAATTGTTATCGAACTGTTGCTTACTGGTGCAGGGCATGAACAATTACGTTTTGTTGGCCCTCATGCAATTGGCGCAGATGCGACCGCACTCGGCGCTCTTGGTCTGCCCGTGCCCATTAACCATGCCGACGTAACATGCGGCAGGGAATTTGTGGCTCATATGTGGATCACCAGCCATCAAACAGCTCAAATTTGGCTGTGGTTGTCAGGCGCAGCGCTTGGTCAACAATGGCCATCCGACTTGTCAGGTCTTCTTGACCTTCCAATGCCCTTCCCAATCCGTACCACCGTTGGTGGCACATGGTTGGAAGCTGGCCCTGGCGTACAAGGCCTGCCAAATAGCGTAGTATGGTCTGAAGGCCCACTTACAGCTTTTGGCGCACGTGGCATCGACGTACGTTACACCGGCGATCCTGTTCGCTTTGAATGGGCTGCAAACCTCAACGCAGTAAGAATCGTGGAGCTTGCTCCTCATGCTCTTACAGCCCCGCTGGAAACCGCAGCGCTTAACCAATGGGTTGATCCTTATTGGGTGGTGCGCGACACCGCTGGTACTCTTGTTGGCCCAAGAATGGGCCGTCAGTACAGGGCGTTAGCCGTAAGGCTTACCGCACCTGCAGGCTACTACTGGGCTTCTGAAGGCCCAACAGTAGGTCGTGCTGATGGTCATGTATGGGCAGGCGCTCCAACCAACGATTGGGTTGCCGCAACCGATAATCGTGTAACTCTGACCTCTCCAAACAATGTTCTTAACTTTGGTGGACAATGGGGTGCACATGATGATGCTTGGGGTAGCAATAACCTTCGCGCTATGTACACCTACTTCACACCCACAGGCCAGCATGAAAAGATTGTCATCATTGAAACTGTAGGACGTACAGACAATCCATTCCTGCACAACACCATGGGCGAAATCCACATCAACAACCTGGTACTCGTACCTGGCCCCAATGCACCAGCAACCGGTGATGTAACAATCACAGGCCGCGTTGGTACCGTAGGCGCATTCCGCGACCATGCAATGCCAAGAGTACTTGATGCTGATGGCAACAATGTTGCATTTGGCCCACAATATTCTGACGCTCAATGGGATGATTTCTGGGATGATATCAGTAATGGTGTTCTTCCCACGTTGTTCAATGCTCCTGGCGTACCTGCAAACCATTTCAGGTATTGTTATGCCGGTTTTGCTTTCAGGCCCGCAAATGCTATGACCATCACCTGGATGCCTAGTGGTGATGTTACCCATACCTTACCTTCAGCTGGCTTCTGGAATCCAACAGCGGCTCCAGACTCCATCACCTATCAACAAGTAACCCAAGCTACCCGTAGAAGAATCACACAACCAGGGGTTCATCCTTGGGGTATGACAGAACTTTCTACACCGGTAGCAGGCGGCTCACCTGTGCATGGTACTGCCACGCCAGAGTTTGCAGCTTCCTTGGGTCTTGGCTGGGCAGCATTCCCAGAACAAACCCATACCCGCGATCTTCATGTAGCTACCCGTACAACTGCCGGTCTTGAACTAAGCATAGTTGAAGACGATCTTCCGGCACTTCGTTCCGGTAGCGTAGGCAGCGGCTTACCAGCAACAATGCCCGACTTTACAACCGGCAGAAGCGCAACCCTGCGCATCCAAGAAGTTGTAGCCAATGCATTGCATGCTGGCATAGGCCGTCCCGTAACCTTTTCAGTACCCAATGGTATAATCCTGACAGGTATCGAGTGGCGCTTCCATGGCGGCGGCTTGAACGACTCCTGGAATGTAGTACCACGTCCTCCTGTAGGTGCAGCGCCCAATATGACTGTGCAGTTTACAGACAATACGGTTACAATCCGTCCCAACGTACCTGCAAACCGCAACGCTGCAATCCGCATGGAAGTACGCTTCTTTGTGAGTGTTGAAGCTGGTTATGAGTACAAAGTAAGCGACCTGCTGGATGTAACAGTAGGCGGTACTGGTGTATCTGCAAACATTAACCCAGCCGAAAACTATATTGCAGTAGCCGAAGTTTACGACCCAATCAGGCTTGAAGGCGCAACTGCCATCCAAGTAAGTCCTTATGACTTTGTTGGTAGAGAGCAAAATATCATCCATTCTGGCATCGGTACTGTCACCATCGAAGAAACCGCTGTTGGTATGCTTGAAGCTGGCACCGACCTTTGGATTTATGTAGCAAGCCGTTATGGTATTGGTTGGCCGCTGTTCATCAGCCGCGGAACCACCATCTCTGGCCCCGCTGGCCTGACTCTGACCGTTTCCGAAATCAGAGACTTCACCATCGGCCTTGGCCCCGCACTTGGTAATCGTTCCATTGATAGAGCCATCAGGCTTACCGTAACTGCCGAATCTCGTGGAGACGAGCCAGGCGTTATCACCCTTGACGGCACAACACTCTTTGGTCACGTATATCAAGGCGAAGTTTACTACCTGGTAGTAAGCGGCCCAGCTGTTGCAGAAAACCACAACGTAGTTGCCAACGGAAACTATATGGGTACCTTTGGAACAATCCCATATGGCCTCCAAGTTATTGAGGAAGTACCACCTGCTGATGGCGCAGTAATTGACCCAGCTCGTCGTGCAAACTCTCTCGTTGGCGTAACCTTTGACCCAGCAGTAGCAGTTGGCGGAGTTCTTCCTCCGGTAATTTGGTACAGAGCTGAAGGTATGCATCACGCTGCTGGCTTTATTGCAGCACGTGCCTTTGCAGTAACCGCTGGTGTGCCTGATGAAGGTATCATCTGGGATCCTGCACAAAGGACCGCTACCATTGTTGGTTACGACTATCAAGGCGTAAGAGTTCACATCCTCTTGACCCAAGGTTCTACTGTTGCAGTAATAACCCGCGGTGGTGTATCTGTTGACCACGATATCGCCGAATTTGCAGGCCAATCCGGCCCAGCAGGCACCTTGGCGCCTATCTTCCGTCACAACCGCATCTACCTGCCAGCCCGCTTCTTGTTCAATGCATTCGGCTATGCAGCCGACTACACCTTTGCAAGAGTTGGCGACACATTGGTAGTAACCCCCATCCGCTAATCTTAACGATAACTTCTTAATATCGTACTAAAGAGTTACAATCGCATACTAATGATAAAACAACGAAGGAGCCGAAAGGCTCCTTTGTTGTTGGGGTACATATAAAATAAGCATTGAAGGCAATTGCGCTTTGCGGTAAAATAAACAAAAACATACAAAAGGTAAGGGGGGTACAAGTTGCAATACGTAAACCCAACCAATGACCTAGCCTTTAAAAAGGTCTTTGGAAGCAACGAAAATATTCATATTTTAAAAGGATTCATAAAAGATTTTTTCTTCATAGAGCCGGAGGACTTAGTAGTCGAAAATCCATATAGTATTAAAGCCTACAAAGAGTATGTAAAAGACCAAGAAGTTTTCCGTTTGCGGCCACAATATCCGATGTCGCAGCAGTAATGCGCATGGCAGATTATAGGTCAGAATTACAACTGCGCAAAGGAAATCATTTTGACGAACGAAGCCTGTACTACCCACTTGATAAGTTTGTAAGCAGGTATAAAATTGACCAAAGCGTAAATAGCGCTTATGCAAGGCTACGCCCGGTGTATGCTATGAATATACTTGGGTTTATACATTTCACAAGTGACGATGATGCATTAAGGATTTTTCGGCTATATGACCCCAAGCGAAATAAGAACTTTCCTAAAAACCTACTAAACATTGGATACTTTGAGCTAACCAAACCCAACGTAGAAACAGATAATCAAAGATTTTGGCAAGATTATTTTTTAAACAAACCATTATCAAGCGATGCCCCTGACTATATTTGCGATGCGTTGCAGATAATAGAAAGGGCTAATATGAAAGAGGAGGAGTTGGAGATGATTACTTATACAGAATATTTGCAATCTATCTACGATGACCAGCTTGCATATGCTAAAGAAGAAGGATTGACAGAAGGCCGCGAAGAAGGTCGCGTTGAAGCGTTAAAAGAGATGGTGGCGAGGCTGTTGAAACGAAACAGGCCTATTGAAGAAATAATGGAGTACACAGGCTGCAATCGTGAACAAATCGAAGCCTTGGTATATTAGCTAATTCTATTATTACAACATTATGTAAAAGCAAAAGGAGCCGAAAGGCTCCTTTTACAAATAGTCATAAAGTCTAACTCTTCTTATTTCGCCTTAACCAACACCCGATAAACCACCACAGCGCAAACAGCCCCAACAAGGGGTGCCAGTAAAAACACCCAAACATCCCCAAGGGCGGCGCTGCCGGCAAATATAGCCGGGCCAAGGCTCCTTGCGGGGTTTACAGAGGTGCCTGTTAAAGGGATGCCCACGATATGCACAAAGACAAGGGCAAGGCCGATTACCAGCCCTGCCAGGTTGGCGGTTTTTTCGTGAGACGTCACACCCAAAATGGTTAGTACAAAAATGAATGTAAGCACAATCTCGGTAACAAAAGCGCCACCTATCCCTATTTCACCAACTAGGTTTGAGCCTAGATATCCTGTTGCATCTGCCATACCAAAGGCCCGTACCATCACAAACAGCAAAGCGGCGGCGGCAATTGCACCGATTACCTGGGCAATAACATATCCAATAAAATCCTTGCTGGATAGCTTTTTGTTAAGCCACATAGAAAGGGACACCGCCGGGTTTATATGGCAACCCGAAACGCCCCCGATTACATAAGCCATTGCCACAATGGATAAACCAAAGGCAAAGGCCACAGCCAAATGCCCACCGCTTGCATCAACGCCTAGAAGCATCGCGCTTCCGCATCCCATAAATACCAGTACAAAAGTGCCCACTATTTCGGCTAAGTATTTTTTTGTACTCATTAAAACCTCCTTTGTTGGGTTGTCTCGTTAAGAGTGCGCTTGGGACACTCCCAAACGGTGACAGCCCTTGCTTTTTTACAAGTAATACCAGAGGAAAGTGCCAAAGTCAAGGAAAACCACACGGAGGGAGTGTCCCAAGCGCGTTCTTAAACACCTAACATGTGTAATCTTATTGAAATTAATAAGGTGTTTAAGAACGCGTTTGGGACACTCCCCACACGGAAATCAACTTTCATCATAATTTGCAAAAAACAACGACCTTCGTCACCCCGGGCTTGACCCGGGGTCTCCCCATCTTAGTCGAGAACTCGCAAAAATTAGTACATCTTACGTAGTAGCCAGGGGATTCCGGCTCAAGGCCGGAACACGTCAGTCTAATTT
>Ga0123355_10015641_pt1 | contig 11929 bp, 4 predicted proteins | sample TergutEmb28metaG_3_FD_89872 | JGI IMG/M metagenome (GOLD analysis project Ga0123355, IMG submission 89872) | Embiratermes neotenicus P1 segment gut microbial communities from Petit-Saut dam, French Guiana - Emb289 P1 | ecosystem: Host-associated > Arthropoda: Insects > Digestive system > Gut ... | reverse complement strand
TTGCAGACAAAAACTGTAGAGAAAATCGAAACACACATTTTACATTCGATAACGCTTTTTCGAAAATTATGTCGGTTCATGAGCTAATGTGGGAAAATATTGTACAGCCAGACAGGCCACAGATGACAATATAGCGCTTGCGCATGACGTACTGGATACCTAAGGCTACAAATACACACACTCAGATTGTCTAACACTCATTGCTTTTTCACTGCTACAATGGCTGCACGAGCCGCTTCTTTATTGCGTTATAAGTACATTGTCTAGTTTGTTTTACCTTTGAAACAGAAGTTGAATTCCTTTCCAGAGGGTTGCATTTTTTTCTCGTAAAGCATTTCACACATTGACATGGGCATTTGCATGGAAAGCTCCGAATAACGTGAAGTGTACTAATCAAACTATGTAATCGATTTTGCAACCCTTCCAGCTACAACTGTGTTTCGTGTTATTTTAAAAATTTAATCAGAGAAGTGCGTGTCGTTTGTACAAGTGTTATGATGGTACACTACATATTTTACAGAACAGCTTGCAGCCTACAGTAGCCAGATATATCAAAGTCCAAACTCAGATCTACTCTAGTATGTTATAACAGCATTTGCCTGGCTATTCTGAGGAAACAGTTGAAGAATAAAAGACCAACTTGATGTCACTTGCTATTTTATTTCACTTCTTATATGCTCAACATGTTTCGGATATTAATATATCCATCATCAGGAGCTTGCGAGTATTCTGTTGAATTACCAAATTGGTCGTATTGTTCTTGGTTCGATGTGTTTTGGAGTTTCGGTGTGGTTGGGTTGGATTGGTATCCGTGTTGCAGGCTGAAGCCTAATGATGGATATATTAATGTCCGAAACATGTTGAGCACATAAGAAGTGAAATAAAATAGCAAGTGAAATCAAGTTGGTCTTTTATTCTTCAACTATCACAATGATGCACGGTCCGATAAACATAAGATTCTGAGGAAAGTCTGGAGAGTCTTTTTTAATATAAAGATTTCTCAGCGTCTTTAGAGAAGTGTAATCAAAACCAGCCGTAAACGCAACATGCCCTCGACTCCCGAGATTCGACAGAAATATCTTCCTAAAAACTGGGTTTAATCTCAAAAGGAAGAACGTGGTTAGCTTTTGGCGATTAACGTTCATAATACAGGTGGAGAAAGTAGTTTAGAAACTCAGGAAAAAATTATGAAGTCTTGGCTTGTGATATAAGGAAATAAAGGAAAGGAGAAAATGGAAAATATTGACTTAAGTGACAGCAAAAATGTAATAAAATGTTTTTGTACCTTACATTTCCATGTACTGCATTAAATTAGCAGCTGGAACATTTTAATTGAAGAATAGGAACTTATAAATTCGGATTTCGATCGCCGAATATAAGCAACAGACGTTGACGTTGTTTTTGTTGAATATTGCCTGTCACACCGCTTAAATAACTTCACGTGTGAGAATCCGTATTATCGCAAATTTTATAACCAGTAATTCCTAGCCTTCGGTTTAATCACGTTTTCATTAGCAAGAATATATTTCTGATATTAATACTGCTTTTGTTCGAACAATGGCAAGATTAACCCTGCAACTTTTATTAATTTTTACTTTAGCATACATGATAAACTCCCCGAGGATAATGTGTATATATCGAAACACATAGGAGTGCTATAAGAAACAGATAATTGTTCAAAAATATAATGCGCATTTGTTGGACAAATATAATAAGCCTACAAAAGCATAATTTTCTTAAGATATTTTAATTTATGACGTTCTAAAATTCTCTCTTCTTTCACACAAGTGATGATAGCTGAGTGAGACATCCACATTAATCTTGTAAATTAAACGGGGATTTAAACTTTATCATTAAGGTTATATGGATTAAATTTATTTTCAAATATTTAATTTTATAACCTTTTTTGGCTTCTTCCCTTGTTTTCCCACTACTTTACGTAATTTTGCATTTGCGTTTGCATTTATTTATGTCATTTAATTTTTTGTGTTTCATTAACGAAGCCCTCCTTAGCTCAGATTTTGTAGCACCTAATTTTAATATGATCAGAGGAACATAAGCTGAAATCTACGGGACAAGAAAAAACAGTGGCTTAATTTAAATTGAGGTACTGGAAGCTTGCTGGAAGAATTAAATGAAGAAGCATTGCGAAGAAGAGCAGCGAAATAAATCCGAGGACCTCTAAATCGAAGCATAAGTGTTACCAACTAAATCATTTCAATGCTTTCTCTGTCAGTTTTAAATAGCTATGCAAAATCAGTACTTCAAGAATTGATATAAATTAACAAACCAACGATCTGAAGGGTATAAATTCAAACAAAAAGATCTGTGCAAATATGTACGTGTCATTGCGCATGGTACAAAAATAATCCATGTCCTCATTATTTCATAATGAATCGGTCGATTTAGCACACTTCGACAGTCAAGAGGCGAACTGGTGTTTAATGGTCGAGTAACGAAAGGTCGAGCCTCGCGAATCCTATTTGTACATACTGTTTGAAAACTACGTCATTGTTGTGGTACTGGACACAAGGACAACAATAAACTAACTCCTCTAATGCTATTATAGGCATCGTTACAACAATTAACCAACTATTCTCACGTTCGTATAAGCATGATGACAACAACTAACTAAATATTGTCACGCTCTTAGGTTCATCGTTACAACAATAAGCTACCTTTAGCTTGCCAAAATGCTTGACTTGGCAGGAGCAAACGAAATTTTCCCATGTTATTACAAGAAAGGAAAGGTACGTGTAACGTAATATTGAGGCGCGTTCATGCAAGCATTGTTGCAGTGGGAAAGCAATGAATATGACACAACTTGATTATGTGTATTTGTAGCCATAGGTATCCAGCATGCAGTGCGCATGAACCATATTTTCACCTGTGGCCTGCCCCGCTCCACAATATTTTTCCACGTTATCTGATAAAAAGCACGATTTTTTTTAAATGTTACTGAACACATAGTTTGTGTTTTGATTTTCTCTACAACTTTTATCGGAAATATTTCTCATTCTAAGAAGAAATGAGCGAGATATGGTCTTCATCTAAAGTACACTTTATTCTTGTTCGATTTTAATGAAAATTGGATTTTCATGACATTTTCGGAAAATCCTCAAATATCAAATTTCATGAAAATCCGCCCAGTGGGAGCCGAGTTGTTTCATGCGGGTCGAAGGACGAAGTTAATAGTCGCTTTTCGCAATTTTGCTACATGACAGCAAAAACCAACCTTTCCTACGCTGATCTAAGCACCACCACAACAATTTCCGAACATTAACCTTGCTGTTTTCAGCACCATGACAAAAATAACTAGCCTTTCTCAAGCTGGCATAAGCATTGTGACATTAAGAATCAGCCTTTTCTCTTGCTGCTATCAGCGTTGCAGACTCGCTGCGTGGCTTGTTCCTAGTACCTTAAGTGCCAGCGTTGAGATCGAAACCACTTGCCATCTTTTCCGTTGCCCGTAGTAAAGCCAGCAGGAAGTTAATTTTGTTAACAGCTCCGTGCTAAATCCCTGCCGGCTGCTCGTCCTTGCCATCGGGTATGCTCGCCATTCCTACTTCACCATTCGATAATTGCATTACAGGAGCTTCCAAACAACACGCTGCTCAAATTATGATCTGCGATGGCAGTCAATTTAATCACCTTCCTTCCTTCCTTCCTCACGTCGTGTTTGCTACTGGCTGCTCCATATAGTTGTAACTTATTTCATTTGCATAAAATTTACAACAAGAGTTGTGGTCAGAGGAGGTAAACGTAAGGCCAACAAACAAATCGAATTTTGACGTTTTGCTGACCGTGCATCTCAGTGTATTTATCTCAGTAATTAACCAACTTTTTGCACAAAATTTTCGTTTTACGATAAGTTTATTTCATGCCTCTACATGTTTCGAGCACATGTGCTCGAAACATGTAGAGGCATGAAATAAACTTATTGTAAAACGAAAATTTTGTGCATCAAGTTGGTTAATTACTGAGATAAACAAATCGAAATCACACTTGACTATGGGATGACCATTTATTCATAGAGTTCTTCAGCCATCTTAGAAAGTTACAGTGAGCTCAATTAAAATTAAACAACGAAAAGTTCCACGTAATTTCAGTTTGATCATTCTCAAATTATTCTAGCATTTTATAAAAACAAATTGAGTAATACACGTCAGCACAACAAATGTTTATTAGAGTATATAGGCTACATGTTTCGACCTGTTAACATGTAGCCTACATACGCGTACTCTAATAAACATTTGTTGTGCTGAGGTGTATTGGTGAATTTGTTTTTATTGCGTTAGAGCACTTCGTGATGCCCTGTTTTAAACTAGCATTTTATGTTGCAGAAACAGTGGGGTTGATAAGGTGTCATTAAATAAAAAAATATTTATTCCGGACTGCTGCCATGTTTATTTTTAATGCGTTGCAGCAGACCGTTAATGTATTTTCCCATACAAATTTCACAAAGTATTCCAATTACTTACTTATTTACTCCATGGTGCAAAGTCCTTCTTGAGAAGCTAACTGGTTTGCAGCTAGTCAAGAAATTCCTCGCATTTCACGGAACCCGAAGGCTCATTACCGCACACACATGCGTCCGCCACCTGTAAAGTATTTCAATTACAATAAAATATTTGTCTCCTTACCGTCATGTATGATGCTCGGGTATGTTCCGGTTTCAAAGTCATCTGATAAATGTGATAAATCCGCTTTGACAATAGTAATTTCACCGCAATCCTAGAAGGCTTCTTCATATAAAAACTAATTTTCTTCGGACTGCACTGCACTCATCATAACACTGCTTTTTAAGAGAAAGTATCATGTTTTGTGGCCTTCCAGCATAGCTGGTCTATGGCTCGTGTCTAACTGAGCAAGCTGCTGCAGTCACGAATTAACTCAGAAGGCAACTGGCGTGACTTTTTCTCGAGAAATGAGTCTGCAGTTCCGATTACAGCACTGGTACCTCTCATAAGCTTTTATTGTTACCGTAATTTGATCATATTTTGGACCAATGAATAATGTATCTGGAAAATTGAATTAGAGCGAGATTAATTTTACGGCTAAATATGTGAAGTTAAACTTTCTCAGATACAATTACTTCACTTATTCTGTAGGGCAGATATTCCAATTTATGTTACAAGAAATCCAAAATTTAATTCCTCAGCGTGCAGTAGATAATTACTAGCCAGTCAAAATTATTTTGTAACTTATTTCGACTAGGCATCTATCTCGATGCTCACTTACTAGTTTCCTGACATTTTTCGTAGGCAGCTTGCATTTGGTCTCACGCAGGTTTAGTAAACTTTGTATTGTTGATTCTGTGCATTTATTCATCGAAATTCAGCACAGTACTGTTTTGAATTTCGTTAAGTAAATAGGCTGCTTCCAAGGTACTCTATCCGAGACCCATCATATTTATACAACTACAACTACAAATATATATATATATATATATATATATATTAACCATACGATTTTGTACACTAAGCCAGTTGTGTTCAAAAGTGACTAATTTATTTTTATGCTGTATTACTTTGGTGTTGTTTCCTGACGCTGGTACCTTACGGACCTAAGCATGTAAGAATATACAGTGTGATACTGTAATAAAAATGTATGTGAAAAAATTCGTTTATTTTGTTGGTTTGGCGTCGTGAAGTTGCCGGATAAGTATTTGCTGCCTAATGCACTAGGATTGTTCTAGACGTCTCCGTTTTGATTGTCCTTAGGACTAGTTACAGGCTACCCTGACTGACCGAGTATCAATGTATTGGATTAGGTTATGCATTTGAATGCCGGACAATTTCCTGCAGAGGTGACTATTTATTCACTTTTCCTTTTCTTCTCTCCATATTCGTCCCTTTATAACCTCCAAAGCTGCAAGGAAGAGACAGTCATTAAATAACCTAAGAATCGGTTATTTTGGTTTCACAATTACCTAGCTACGCTTACTTGCGTAGGCTACGGCTTTCATGTAGTATACAGCAACATCCGATTTCGAGTATTCAATTTACATCAAATTTCTGGCCACAAGAACATGGCTATTAATGTTGGAATTGAATAGTCATGAAATTCAACGGATGCTATTGCCAAATTATATTAGTTGTAGTATTGTTGGTGAGCTAAATGAACTGATCTAGCGTATGCCTTTGATAAAATGCACACTACAGTTACGTCCTTTTGATGATGCTCCTGTCTCAAGCAACACTAGTTATATTTTGGATATGGAGATTGGGATCCTTCCTTTCTAAATTAGAGTAAGTTATTTTAAAATGCGGCAGTAAGTATGTTCAGTCGATTCGTCTGGTATTACCCTAAAATAGATAACAACGGCTCCAATCCCAGCCCCTTGTATTTCTACGTGTCTGGAGTCTCTCTTTATTGACAGAAGGGTTTTATGAGTTTTTTTATTAAACTTTCAAAGAATAGTGTTTCAGTAATGATCCAAAACATGCCACAAATATCTTGAAATTTATCCTAATTTCTTATGTGTCATAATATTACTACATAATTAGATTAAGCTGTTACAAAACGCCAGAAATTGATACTGAGGCGGGAAGAAAGAAAGAAAACAGAAAAGACTGGTCACTCTATCTGACCCAATGATCAGTATAATATCTTCAGTACACAGAATAGCATTAAAGACGGAGTAAACATGCCTGTGTATCGTTGAATATGTAATGCGTGTCAAAAAATGGAAACATGGTCCTTTCCAGTTTTTAATACCTTTCAGTAGTTCTGTGCTGTCGACTTTTATCCAGAGCTACTAAAATTTTATTATATAAGACACTAATAAGATCGGTAGTGTCGTGTGGAGTGGGAGCATGGACGTTGACGAAGAAAGAAGAAGAAGAAGAAGAAGAAGAAGAAGAAGAAACTCTGCTAATTTTTGAAAGGTAAGTATTTAGAAGGATATATGGTCCTAAATATGAAAACGGGGAATGGAAACGTCGGACGAATCGAGAACTAGAAGAGATGAGCAAAGGAGAAAATATAATAAAATGGATAAAAAGACAAAGGATAAGCAGGATAGGTCACCTGGAGAGAGTGGAGGAGGATATGATGCCCAAAAAGATCTTCACTCAAGAACTGGAAGGGATGAGAGGAGGGGGAAGACCCAGAAAAAGATGGAAAGAAGAAGTAGAAAGAGATCTTCAAGTGTTGGGAGTGAGAAGATGGACAGAGCTGGTGGCAGATAGGAAAAATGGAACGACATTTTTCGACAGGCCAAAGCCCACAGCGGGCTGTAGTGCCAATGGAAGAAGAAGAAGTAGTTCTGTGCTAGCGAGGTAGACTTTATGATTTAAAACGAGGGCACTCGTCGCCGCTGCTGGATAGCCAATCATAAATAGTTTTTATAATTTCGAAAATGAGAGAAGTCTCAAAGCCGAAATATTTGAACAGTCCTAGAAAAATGAATACTGAATACTCCAGAATAAGACAGAGATCATTTACGAAGAAGAAAGTAGAACCACTCCGAGGCTAGTGATGGCGCCGTTCAGTAGGGAAAATCTGGCAATTCTTCGCACTGCTTACTTCATGCAACTCCTCTACCGTATATACGAGTATATCTAGTTCAGTCAACAATTATTTTGTCCGTCCTTATAATAAAACTAACTAGATGCATTAATTTTTCAAATTTATTTTTGGAATAAAACTCTACATGTTCCGGACAGTTCCTTTGTCCAACACCAGGAGTTTTTCACTATAAACACAGCAATGGTATGTGTCATAGAGGTTTGCTGACAGCTGGCGAGCAGGATGAGGCCGCAACTGCAGGTCCATCCTGATCCTGCTCGCAAGCTGTCAGCAAACATCTATGACATACTCCATTGCTGTGTGTACAGTGAAAAACTCCTGATGTTGAACAGAGGAACTGTCCGAAACATGTAGGGTTTTATTCTAAAAATAAATTTGAGAAATTAGTGCATCTGGTTGGTTTTATTATAAGAATTTATCACGAAGCACGGTCACCTTAACGTCAAATTTCTTGTCCGTGTTCTCTAATTTGTGTCTCTAATTTGTGTACACAGAGCAACATATCGGTGGCTTTAGCCCCAAAAATCTCATGTTTACTGGAGCCAAATCTTTGAGAGGCTTGGTCTGAAGAAGCAAGCTATACTTGATTGTTGCCAATTTGCTGATAATTTTGGGTTGTAGAACGCAAATTGTAGTTATTTTAACGACGTCCGATATATTTGCTTCTGTTGTACCAAGTGATAAAATTTAATTTCTTACTTTAATCAAAAATGCTAAGGATAAAATTCTCTCCTTTGCATGCCATGCAGGCACAGAAGGGTTGTAAAGGTATAACGGTACTCATGCTTCACCTCAGAGCACCATGTGAGTGGGTGGTTAACGCCAAGCTCAAGTTGCTTTACCCCCGAGAAGCTGCCCCGTCACACGTTGCAGATGAGGCTGGGTGGGCCGGAATTGACAGCAACAGTGAGATAAAAACCTCTTAGGTAATCTCTCAGACAGTGACTCAAATAACACTGCAGCATGAAACTGATTAATACTGGCAAGGAGAACTCTAAATTCAGAGCCCAACAATGGTGATCCTTACACCATTTGATTTATTAGTAGATCCTTCATGCTTCTAGATATAATTGACGTTGGGAGCAATTAGGTAATGGAAGCGGGGTGCTGGCTGGCTCCATCCTGAAGTGCAGTGTATCATCAACATATGCATACTTTCGGCCATAGGTATCACTATCGGGATTACAGATATTGCCATGCTGTATTGATTTCAAATATACAAAAGTATATTCGTACCTTAAGCTTCCTGTAACACAAACATGTATGTATAATATATATATATATATATATATTGTGTGTTGCACGTAGAATTAAAAATCCATTATTTCACTCGGTCGCTCAATCTCAGTTACACAGAGCCGTTATTAATGTGCTCTCAATGCTCCAGCCATTCCATGGCTGTCTCTTTCTCACTTAACAAATTCCATTCTTTGTGAGTCAAATAGTCAATGAGACACCCACTCTAAAGTTTATTTCCTGTATTCCATTCTCTCGTCCTCTCTGCCCCTCACTATCCGAATTCTTTATATGCCGCTCAGTCAAACATCTGTTTTGCCAATCATTCACCCTGTCATTTACTCTCTCAGGCATTCAGTTTCTCCACCAATTTCTCGATGACGCACTCACTCTCTCACTCACTCACTCACTCACTCACGCAGTCATGCACTTACGCATCTAGTCACCGTCAGGATTTAAGTCTATCTCTGGCATTAACATCTCTCCTTCACTCTCCTTGTTTGGTCTTTATTTTACAAAATTTTCAGCGTCTCGAAGTCTGTAACAACGAATGCTTGGACGTTGCACGAATGATCGATTGGACACGAAAGGGAGCGGTGTGGCATAGTGAAGGCGCTAATCCGTAATTGACCTAGAAGAACTGAGGAAATCACCAGAAGAATATATTAGGGTAGCCTGGGTTTCGACAAAGATTCTTACAAGGAGTCTCTCAACCCCACACCAACATGTTCAGTCTCGCTCTCCCATATCTTGAAAGATATTAGCTAAGTTTTCCTGCTTTCTTTAAAGTGACAATGTATAATAATTATATGTTTTCTGTGAAAATGGAATCTATAAGTGCAATACACATCTTAGTTTCAAAGTGTTAAATGCTTAGAAGTAAAGAGATTTGTACTTGACAGCAAATTTAGTAAGAGGGATCTTGTACTCGAACACTGCTTTACTAAATTATTTACTTACTTACGTAACGGTTTCATGTTTTTCGAGTGGTGATAAAAGGCAGAGTTACAGAAAGCGGAGGAACAAGCAACGAAACGCCAAGCAAGAGTATTACCAGACTGGATTTCATATGGATCACTCCACGACCGCTCCTTGATAAATTTGAGTAACATTGTTCAGCACAACTCTTTTGAGCCTCTCTACTGTGCTGTGGCTAAACCCTTGCACTTGGTGTGCCTACCTTTGCTTTGATGTTAACGCAAAATATGATTATGTGCTAACCATATGACAATGTGGAGCAAGCAGGAAGTTTGTTCTGGCATTTAGCAGCGCGCACAAGAGGCAGTTACCGCCCTCCCTCAAAGTGGATGGCAACTCTGGCTTACACACTTCCACATCACCGCTCAGCCTCTTCTTTTTATTCTTCTGTACTCTGTGAAGATGTAAAGGATTTAACGAAGAACTTTAATCCCCTTGAAGTGGTAGAGTCAGAGCTGCAACACGGGTACCTTAAAGGGACAAAAGTCCTCTCGTCCTTGCTTTATCGCCCAATAAAACGACACTGCATCCAAATCCGTTGTAAAAACATCGTCCCTATCTTCCGAAACAGGTGTTAGTTCGTAGCACTAGATTTACATTTTAGGAGCTTCTTCGCCTAGGTTTCTCTTCTCAAAACTCCCAGTATTCCTTAAAGTACTCATAAAATTCTAAACCCCTACTGAATATATACATTATTAGGTATTTCAGGTACTGTATAAGAAACCGAAGGAAAAGAGAAAAGATTTATTTGTTTCTTAGCTTACTTTAATTTTGTCCCACACTTTAATCATCAGTAACACAGTGAATTACAGGTGTTATAACGTTGGCGGTTTATACCCATGTTAACACTGTGCTTCTTGTCAAACGTGCATTTTGAAACTCTTTTGTTGTAGTGCATATTACACTAATTACTATATGAATTTAGACTTAATTAATATCATCTTCATGCAGTTTGAGAACGAAATGACACGTACAGATATCTGAAAAATATTGTTTTGTTATATATCAATGAGAGCAAAAAGTAGTTTCCATCAAGAAGAAGGCAAATTGAACTGTCTCTAAAAGTACGAATCTTCTGATAGTTTTACTCAGTTGAAGTTTCTACAAACTTATGCACAAGCTGTACTTACATAACCCTTGGGGTACTGTTTATTATGAACGGATGCGTGACCTAACTCCTGTCTCTCAAGTGAAGGGTACTTATCTCTGTGTTTGAAATGTCGGTTATAGTGAGCTAGGGGATACATTTTTGGTGTAGGGGTTAGCATTTACCTTTATTACTGGGAAGATTTTGGAAACGAAATCGGCCATTCTGTCTGAGATTTTCTGTTCCTCACAGAGAACCTTAATAAAAGCACCGGAAGGCAGTTACCGTAAGACCGGCTAAAAATATTTTCTTCAAAATTCCTCCTAATACATAATTACCGTAATATTTAATATCGTACTGTACATGTTGAGGACAAAATTTTTCTGAATAATCCACTAAAGCAAAAGCAGTATACGGGTATTTGACGGTTGTTTGACCGTGCATCTTCACCATGAAATAATGTGAAATGCCAATTTGATGCAACTGGTTAATTTATTGATGTATCCTTAGCTCGACATGTTTCGGGCGCATATGCCTATCATCAGGAGCACTAGATGTTAAGTTGTAGCATACGGTTTTATGCGCCGAGTTTGTAGATTGGTGGTGGTCCTGAGAGCCGCTGCATGGGTCGTGTGTACCGTTTGGAAAGTGCTACCCATCTGCAAACTCGGTGCAGAAAACCGTATGCTGAAACTTAACATCTAGTGCTCCTGATGATGGGCGTATGCGACCGAAACATGTCGAGCTAAGGATACCTCAATAAATTACCTTGTTGCATCAAGTTGGCATTTCAAATTATTTCATACAGTAAACGGGTGTTCCATTGCATTTCGGTGGATTAGCTGCAGCCTGGTTATCGCAGCTCCAGCGGCGTGTTGCATATGTCATATCTCAGAGAATCTTTATGCTGGTTGCAGGTATGGTGCAAATTTTAGAAAATCTTGCAGAATGTTGTAGAGTAATGGACCGACCGACTATAACCGGTGGGAACAGTTCTTTAGTTAGAAGGTCCAAAATCGTTTTCTGAATTGTAGCAATACATATGTTTCCGAATGAGGGTGGTCCGAAGCATCTGGTAAGAGATACAAGGGTCAG
>Ga0123355_10015640_pt1 | contig 11930 bp, 10 predicted proteins | sample TergutEmb28metaG_3_FD_89872 | JGI IMG/M metagenome (GOLD analysis project Ga0123355, IMG submission 89872) | Embiratermes neotenicus P1 segment gut microbial communities from Petit-Saut dam, French Guiana - Emb289 P1 | ecosystem: Host-associated > Arthropoda: Insects > Digestive system > Gut ... | reverse complement strand
GTAGAAGAAGACAAAGATGTATTTTTTTTCTTTTGCTGGGGGGCCACACACCCTCCCCCCCCCCCCCCCCCCCCCCCATGTAACTCCTTATCCTGTAACGACTTACGTCGCTTCGGGCTTGCCCTTGTTGCGTAAACAGCGCATATTACAACAGGAAGAATGTTGCCTGCGTGAACTGCAGGGAACTTCTTATATACTCATTAACACGTAAGGAGCCTAGGTATGAAAAGAGACAAGTCATGGTGGAAATGCGGCGGCATAGCTGTTATAGCGCTCATTGGATTGGCGCCGCCCGTATACAGCAATTATTCAAGCGGCAGTGATTTTGTCGCCGCCGTTAGGCCAAACGGATGGCTGTGGGCGTGGGGAAATAATGGATCGGGCAGATTGGGCGACGGCACTACGACAAGCAATAGGCTTCCCGCGCGAATAGGGATGGAATCGGACTGGGTGCAGGTGTCTGCCGGCAGCGCTCATACGGCGGCAGTTAGAGCAGACGGCTCGCTGTGGACATGGGGGCATAATGGATCGGGCCAACTGGGCGATGGCACTACGGCCCACCGGAACAGCCCTGCCCAGATAGGGACTGAAATGAACTGGGCAGCGGTATCTGCTGGCGGCAGCCATACCCTAGCGCTTGGAAGGGACGGCTCGCTGTGGGCATGGGGACATAATTCATCGGGCCAACTGGGCGATGGCACCACAATCAGCCGCAGCTTTCCTACCCGGATCGGGGCGGACATAGACTGGGTATCAGTATCTGCCGGGTATGCCCACACTGTAGCCATTAGAAGGAACGGCTCGTTGTGGGTGTGGGGGAATAATGCGTCGGGACAGCTTGGCGATAGCACTACGACAAACCGCAGCCTTCCAATGCTCATAGCGATGGTTGGGAACTGGACACAAGCAGCCGCCGGCAATTCCCACACCGTAGCCGTAAGAACGGACGGCTCGTTATGGGCATGGGGGCACAACGGCAACGGCAGGCTCGGCGATGGCACCACAAGCCACCGCAACCTCCCCACCCGGATAGGAACGGACTCGGACTGGACGTTTGTGTCCGCCGGCAATGCCCACACCGCGGCCATTAGAAGGGACGGATCGCTGTGGGCGTGGGGGCATAATGGATCGGGGCGGCTTGGCGATGATACGACAACCCACCGCAACGCCCCGGTCAGAGTAGGAGCCGATACAAACTGGATATCCGTAAGCCCCGGCAATAATCGCACTGTGGGCCGCAGATCGGATGGTACGCTGTGGGCATGGGGGCATAATTGGGACGGGGGGCTTGGAGACGGCACTTCAACCGACCGTCTTAGCCCTGTTCAAGTTATGATACCGTAGGTATGATACCATAGGATGGAACATCGCCACAGCCGGGAAGAAGGCTCCTTAATTTATCCGGTGTATTCCCGGCGTTCCGGCGGGCTGTCGGTCGGGATAAACCTCTTTCCGGATCGCAAACTCTGTTCGTTCGACTGCCCTTACTGCGAGGTGTTTCCCTTCGACAGCGAGCAGGCTTTTTCCCTTCCCCTTATGGAAAAGGCCCTTGTGGGGGCTTTGGCGCAAGCGAAGGAGCGGGATATCGCCGTTTGCGATATATGTTTTTCCGGCAATGGGGAGCCTACGCTGTCTTCTCATTTTCCTGCGGCGTTGGAGGCGGCCTTTCGTGTCAGGGACAGGGAAGCTTCGGGTGTGCGGCTAGCGCTAATCACCAACGGGTCGGGGCTTTTGGACGAAGGGCTGTTTGAACTACTGTGCCGGGCCGGGGAGCGGGGGCTTTGCATCTGGCTTAAACTGGATGCGGGAACTCCCCTTTGGTACAAGGCTGCCAGCCGCTCCGCCATTCCATTTGAGCGCTTAATAGAAAAAATCCGGGCATTCGTAAAACGCGCGCCCGTAACCCTGCAAACTATGATCTGCGCGATCAACGGCACACCGCCTTCACCGGATGAAGCCCGCGCGTGGGAGGCGCTCGTAGCGGAACTGGCCTGCGCTGCGGCGGAGCTGCGGGAGGTGCAGATATACGGCAAGGCCCGGCCCGCTCCGGAAGACCCCCTTGCCGCCTGCCTGCCCACGGCTTTTCTTGAGGCACGGGCGGCTTCTCTTAGAGCGGTTCTGGCTTCCGTGGGGAAGGAAACGCTCGTAAAGGTGTATCCCTAAAGGTACACGCCTGTCGTGTCATTGCTATCCCTTTGACTTTTCGCCCGAAATGTGGTGGAATGTGCGTTAGGAAACTATGTACAACATCGACAAACTTTTTCAGGCCGTAGCGGAGCGGGGCCATGTCTGCGTTGGCCTTGATACTGCGGCGGAATATATCCCCCAAAAAGAACTCGCCCGGCATTCGCCGCATTCCCCCGCCGAGGCGGTGCTGGCGTATAACAAGGCCATCATTGACGCCACGCTTGACATCGCCGCCTGTTACAAGGTGCAGATTGCCTACTACGAAGAACTGGGCATCGCTGGCCTTGAAAGTTACGCCGCAACACTCAAACACCTGCGGGACAAGGGCGCTCTTGTGATTGCTGACATCAAGCGGGGGGACATTGCCGACACCGCCAGCCGCTATGCCCGCGCCCACTTTGAAGGGGACTTTGAGGCGGACTTTGTTACGCTCAACCCATACATGGGAATGGATTCCATCCAGCCGTGGCTCCAGTGGGCGGACAAAAAAGGCAAGGGCGCGTTTGTGCTTATGCGTACCAGCAACAAGGGCAGGTGGGATTTTGAAGAGCTAGAACTCAAAGAAACGCCCGGTCAGCATACTGAACGCACCGGACACACTGCAGGCCGCCGCCTCTACGATGTTGTGGGCGACAAGCTTTCGCAATTGGCGGCTTCTCACTTGGGCAAGCACGGCTACGGAGCGTTTGGCGCAGTGGTGGGGGCCGACCCCCAATCGCAGGCCGAGCGTGAAGAAGCGGCGGCTATACGCGCTAGGCGGCCTAATCTTTTTTTCCTTATACCCGGCTACGGCGCTCAGGGCGGGGCGGCGGCAGATGCGGCCCTGCTTTTGCGGGAAGGCAACGGCGGCGTAGTGAACGCTTCCCGCTCAATACTCAAAGCGTGGCAGAGCAAAGCGGCGGCTGACGGCGTTAACCCTGCCGCAACTGACAACGCTTTTGCGGCTAACGCTGCCCGGCAAGCGGCGGTTGAAATGCGGGACGCTATCCGGAAAGCGGTTCAATGAAACTGAAATATTAACGGTTCCCCAAAATCAGAACGAATGTCCCAACGGCAATGAATGCGCCGCCTATCACTGCCCTGAGCGTAAGGGGTTCCCGCAGAATAATAAAGGCCATCATCATACCGAAAACCACACTGGACTTGTCAATCGGGATCACCTTCGAGGCCGGCCCCAACTGAAGCGCCCGGAAATAGAACAGCCACGAAAGGCCCGTAGCGATTCCCGAAAGGACAAGGAACAAAAGGTTCCTGCGGCTTATCCCTTCAAGCCCTCCCTGAGCGCCGGTGATAAAAACAACGGCCCACGCCATAACCAGCACCACTGCGGTGCGAATGGCGACAGCCAGATTTGAGTTAATACCCTCCAGTCCAATTTTGACAAGAATCGCCGTTGTTGCGGCAAACAGCGCCGAAAAAAGTGCGTACACAGGCCACATGGTTTTATCCTCCACTTTCAAAAAGAAGTATACCATGCAAGAATGGCTTATGGAAACTACTCAAATAATTAACCCGCAGGCCATTATTCTGTTATGCGCAATTTTATTTTTTTGCCTTCTGTTTCTCGTTATTGGTCGGCGCATGGGCTTGCGTCAGGGCCGCAGGCTTGAGGCCGCCGAATGGGAGGGCCGCAAGCTCGAAGGCATCGTAAAAGCCCGGCTCAAGCAGTCGCGCGCTGTGCTGGGCGGGCTTGTGTCCGAGCAAATAGCGCCTTTCCTGCCGGGCTTTCCCTTTGACCCCGGCGATTGCCGTTTTATCGGGAAGCCAGTGGATTTTATCGTTTTTAAAGGCATGAACGAACAAAACATTTCCGAAGTTATTTTTCTGGAAGCAAAAAGCGGTGTGTCAAAAAGTTTAAACCCGCAGGAAAAGCGCCTGCGTGAAACAATACAGGCCGGGCGTGTGCGCTGGGTTCAGTGGGATATCGAATTTTGAATCAGAAACAAGCCCTATTTAAGATTGCTTCTTCGCTTGCGCCACTGCGTCAGCGATGCCCGTAACCGCATCCCAGCGATCCGAGTACGCTGTTGTCGGTAGCGCCATATCCTTGCGGGGCGTTAAAGCTCCGGTGGGGCAGGCAGAGACGCACAGGCCGCAACTGATGCAGCTTTTTTCTTCGCCCAGCGGCATACTGAACGGCGGCTCTACCGTGGTATCGAACCCGCGCCCAACAAAGCCGAATACGCCGCTGCCCGTCTCCACGCAGATACGCACACAGCGGGCGCACAGGATACACTTGTTTCTGTCCCGCACGATATACTGATGGCTGTCGTCAATCCGGTGCGTTGTCCCGGCGGCAGGGGAACCGGAGCCGCTAAAGGCAAACTGATCCGCGCCGTATGCGGCGGCGTATTGCCGCAGCTTACAGTCGTCGGCATCGGCACAGCCGCATTCAAGGCATCGCGCGGCTTCCCGCTGTGCCTCTTCTTGCGAAAGCCCCAGTTCAACCTCTTTGAAATTATGATGCCGCTGTTCCTTTGTAAGCATGGGCATATGGATTTTCTCGATGCTCTCTACGCCGCTAAATGTTTGCGGGGCTATGTCGTTGTAATCCTTTGCTTTTACATGATTGTACTGCGCTGCCTCCGGGGCGATACGCTGGCCTTTCATGTATTGATTCATGGCAAGGGCCGCTCTCTTGCCGCCCGCTATGGCAAGGATGGCTGTTTGGGGGCCTGTAACGCTGTCCCCGGCAGCGAACACCCCGTCAACGCTTGTCATGGCGGTGGAATTGTCCGCCGCAAGGCGGTCGCGGTTTAGGGAGACATCGCAGTCCGGGCCGATAAAACGCAAATCCTGCGTCTGGCCAATGGCGGAGATTACATAGTCAAACTCTGCCGTGTATTCAGAACCGGCAACAGGGCGGGGCGACCTTCTGCCCGAAACGTCAGGCTCGCCCAGTTCCATCTTTGTCAGCCTCATGGCGACCGCGCCGCCTGTTTGCGACACGCTAAGCGGGTTCGTCAAAAACGAAAACTCTACGCCTTCGAGTTCCGCTTCCTCTATCTCCATTTTGTCCGCCGGCATTTCAGCGATAGTTCTGCGGTACACAAGGCTCACGTTTTCCGCGCCAAGGCGGACGGCGGTTCTGGCGCAGTCCATCGCCGTATTGCCGCCGCCTACAACAGCGATGTTTTTGCCCGCGAAACCGGGATGCTTGCCCCTCGTAACAGAGCCAAGGAATTCAACGCCGATTAAAACATTGGGGCAGCCATCCTCGCCGTCAACGCCTAACGGGTAGCCCTTCTGCGAGCCGACCGCCAAAAGAATCGCCCCAAACCCTGCGGCCTTTAAGCCCGCTATCGTGATGTCCTTCCCGAACTCCGTGTTGTACACAATCTCCACGCCCAGCGATGTTATGATGCCTATCTCCGCGTCCAACGTTTCGCGGGGCATACGGTACGAAGGTATGCCATAGCGAAGCATCCCGCCGGGGTTTTCCTGCTTTTCATAGATGGTAACGCCGTGCCCTTCCTGAGCCAAAAACCACGCCGCCGAAAGGCCCGCAGGCCCCGCCCCGATGATCGCCGCTTTCTTGCCTGTGGCGGGCTTTTTTTCGGGCAGGTACGGCGTTTCTTTGTTCAGGTCGATGTCGGCGACAAAGCGTTTCAAATAGGCAATGCCGATCTTCCCTTCAAAAATATTACGGCGGCATTTTGTTTCGCACGGCCTTGTGCAGATTCTGCCGCACACAACAGGCAGGGGGTTTGTTTCCTTTATGAGCGTTAGCGCCGCATCGTAGCGGCCGTTTGCGATGTGGCGAATGTAGCCTTGAACGTCAGTATGGGCGGGGCACTCCAAAACGCAGGGGGCTGTGCAGTCCCCGTAATGCTGGGAAACCAAAAGCTCAAGGCAGGTTTTTCTGGATTTCCCAATCGCCTCGGATTCCGTGGTGATAACCATGCCGTCTTTTACCTGTGCGGCGCAGGAAAGCGGCACGCCCCGCTCCCCTTCGATCTCTACCCGGCAGATCATGCACGAGCCGAACGGGGCAAGCCGTGGGTCGTGGCACAGTGTCGGGATAAATACGCCGTTTTCACGGCAAGCTTCCAGAACCGTCTGGTTGGGGTTCGCTTCACATTGTATTCCGTTAATCGTTATATTCACGCTCATTGTTATCCTCAATCGTTATTCTCAATTGTATCCTCTAGTCCACCAGAATGGCATCGAACTTGCATACTGCTTTGCATATTCCGCACTTTGTACATTTGCCCTGTTCTATTGTGTGCGCCTCTTTCACTTTGCCGCGGATAGCGTTCACGGGGCACTTCTTGGCGCATAACGTACAGCCTTTGCATTTTTCGGCGGCAACATCAAACGTGATAAGCGCTTTGCACTGACGTGGCGGGCATTTTTTGTCTTTTATGTGGGCGACATATTCGTCCCTAAAGTAGCGTATGGTGGTAAGCACCGGGTTAGGCGCTGTCTGCCCCAAGCCGCACAGAGCGTTACCCTTGATTTGATGCGCAAGGCTTTCCAGTTTTTCAATATCGCCGTCTACGCCTTCGCCCTTTGTGATTCGCTCCAAAATCTCCAACATTCTTTTTGTGCCGATTTTGCAGAAGGTGCATTTGCCGCACGACTCCGATTGAGTGAAGTTCAAAAAGTATCTGGCGATGTCCACCATGCAGTTATCTTCGTCCATGACAACCATGCCGCCGGAACCCATGATGGCTCCGGTTTGCGCCAGCGCCGCATAGTCAATCACGGTGTCCATTTTTTCGGCGGGAATACAGCCGCCGGACGGCCCGCCCATCTGAACCGCCTTAAACGCTTTGCCCGATGAAGTACCCCCGCCTATGTCAAAGACCACTTCTTGCACTGTCATCCCGATGGGGATTTCGACCAGCCCGCCTTTTTTAACTTTGCCGGCTAACGCAAATACTTTCGTGCCTTTGCTCTGCTCCGTGCCGTATTTCGCAAACGCATCAGCGCCGTTGCGCATAATCCAGCCGATGTTGGCGAGGGTTTCAACATTGTTGATGTTGGACGGCTTGCCGAAAAGACCCGAAGCGGCAGGGAAGGGAGGCCGTATCCGGGGCATGCCTCTGTGTCCTTCGATAGATTCGATCAAGGCGGTTTCTTCGCCGCACACAAAAGCGCCCGCTCCTTCTTTAATATGCAAGTGAAATTTCAGGCCAGCGCCCATGATGTTATCGCCCAAAAACCCGCGCTCTTCGGCTTGCTGTATCGCTATTTTCAGGCGGCGAATGGCTACCGGATATTCCGCTCTGGCGTAAATGTAGCCTTCACTAGCGCCTATCGCGTAACCTCCGGTGATAAGCCCTTCGATTACGCTGTGCGGGTCGCCTTCCAGAATGCTCCTGTCCATGAACGCTCCGGGGTCGCCCTCATCAGCGTTGCAGATCATGTACTTTTGGCTGGCGTTGTTTCCCGCGGCAAACTTCCACTTCATGCCTGTGGGAAAGCCTGCGCCGCCGCGCCCTTTCAGCCCGGACTTGAGTACCTCTTCGATTACCTGCTGGGGTGTCATGGTCTTTACGGCTTTTTCAAGGCCCTTATAGGCGTCTGTTCTCAGGGCGTCGTCGATTGATTCGGGGTCAATGTTCCCGCAGCGTTCCAGAACAATTCTTGTTTGACGGAAAATAAAACTCGCCTCCGAGCCGCCCGCCGGCTGCGAGCCGGGCCCGTATGCCAAAACAACATAATCCGCAAGCGGTGTGTTGCGGATAACGTGGCTTTCAAAAATCTCTTTCGCTGTTTTTTCGTTTACGCCCCCGTAAATTGTCCGGTTGCCGGCATCGTCAGTTATTTCGTTCATGGGCTCTTTGTAGCACATTCCCATGCACCCGGTTTCGCTTAAGGTTATGTCCTGCGTTGACTCACGGGCAAGCGATTGCAATGTTTCCTTGACTTTAATTCCGCCCGATGCTATGCCGCAAGAACCCAATCCTATGATGATCTTTTTCATGCTCGATTCACTTCCTTCGCCTGCCCCGCACCTTGGCGCAGGGAAAATTCCCTGATTACGCTTCTTGCTGTATCCGGTGTCAGCCGTCCGTGGGTTTCGTCATTTATCATGATAACGGGCGCAAGCGAGCAACAGCCCAGACAGGCAACGGATTCCACCGTGAACAGTTTGTCTTCGGTTGTCCCGCCCAGCTCTACGCCCAGTTCCCTGCATATCGCGTCCGCCACGTTCTCCGCCCCAATTACGTGGCACGCTGTTCCAAAGCAGATTTTCACGATGTTTTTTCCAACGGGGTTCAGCCGGAACTGCGAGTAAAAGGTAACAACGCCCATGATCTGGGACACGAATATTCCTGTTCTTTCCGACAGCCGGGTGATAACGTCTTTTGGCAAGTACCCGTAGGCGTCTTGCAGCCTTTGCAACAGGGGAATTAACTGCGACGGTTCCCCTGTGTAGCCTTTCATCACGCCTTCAAACGAATCCCAATACGCGCTGTTTTCCGTGCAATTACACATTTCCCGCTCCACGTGTGTGCTGTTTTCTACGTAGTGGTACTATAGCACAGGGGGAAGGGGATAGGCAACCAAACAGCTCAAAAAACCAGCAAAACCCCGCATTTTTGCCCAACTTTGGGCGTTTTTCTTTGCACCAGCGGAAAACAGGGTGTATAATTGTAGAATGAGGGTTCTCATAAAAAACATAAACAAGGAGATTTTTATGGTTACATTTCTTTTGGGAATTGCCGCTCTGATTCTTGGGTACATTGTGTACGGAAAGGTTGTCGAAAAGATTTTTAGGCCCAACGCCAGCGCCGTAACTCCGGCGTTCAGAATGAAAGACAATGTTGATTACGTGCCTATGGCAAAATGGCGGGCAACGGCCTTGCAGCTCATCAATATCGCGGGAACAGGCCCCATCTTCGGCGCGATAGCGGGCGCGCTGTTTGGCCCGGCGGCCTTTATTTGGATCGTGTTCGGCTGTCTTCTTGCCGGGGCGGTTCACGACTACATGATCGGTATGATTTCCGTCAGGCAGGACGGAACCAATGTCGCAGAGATCGTGGGAAAGTATTTGGGCAATAAGCCTCGTTATATCATGCGGGTTTTTTCGCTGGTTCTTTTGATTTTTGTCGGCGTTGTGTTTGTTACTACGCCTGCACAGGTGTTGGGGACAATTTTTGCTCCGGGCAATTTGACATTCCTTTACATTGCCGTTGCTTGTATCATTTTCTATTACATCATCGCCACGATACTGCCCATCGATAAAATCGTCGCGCGCGTTTACCCGATTTTCGGCGCGATCATTATCTTTATGGGCGTGAGTATGTTTATCATGCTGTTTGTATCAGGCGACATACGGAATATTCCCGAATTTTCGTTCCAGAATATGCGGCCCGACAGAGATATCAATATATTGGCAAGGATATTTCCGTTTCTGTTTATCACGATAGCGTGCGGAGCCATATCGGGGTTCCACGCGACTCAGGCTCCGATTGTGGCGCGCTGCCTTAAAAACGAAAAAGAAGGCCGCGCGGCATTTTACGGGGCGATGGTTCTGGAAGGTATCGTTGCCATGATTTGGGCGGCGGTTACTATGGGGCATTTTCACCATGTCGGCGTTTCAACGGCTGTTGCGGCTCCGGTTATTGTTACCCAGTCAGCCATTGCCTATATGGGCGCTATCGGGGGTACGCTTGCGGTTATCGGCGTGGCGCTTTTCCCCATTACATCGGGCGATTCGGCGTTCAGAAGCGCCCGCTTGATCGTGGCGGACACGCTGAAACTGAATCAGAAACCCGTGAAAAACCGGCTGGCGGTCGCCCTTCCCCTTTTCGCCGTGGGCATTCCCCTAGTCGTTTTTGCCCTTGCGAATGTGCAGAACTTCAACATTATTTGGCGTTATTTTGCATGGTCGAACCAAACGCTGGCAACGATAGGGCTTTGGGCGGCGAGCGCTTACCTTGCCAAAACAGGAAAGATGTACTGGATTGCTCTGGTTCCCGCAACATTTATGACTTCGGTTGTTACTGCCTACTTCTTTACCGCCAACGAAACGATTGGCCCGCTTATGACACGGCTTACTGGCAGTCCTGAAACAACGTGGATCGTGGGAATTGTTATGGGAATTGCGGCAGCGGTAACGGTCTTTTCGCTTTTTGTTCGCCTTATTGGGACAAAGCAAAAAGGGACGATTAGAGAAAATTGATACCCGCCCCCCGCCGTGCGTGAGCATTTCCGCCAAAAGCCCCGGCAGGGGAGGATATACGGTTTAAGAATCCCGCATGGGGAACCCGCTACGGAGCCACGGTCTCCTACGCGGAGAGTCCATGCAAAATGGCTTCTTAAACCGTATATCCTCCCCTGCCGGGCGTTGTGCCGATGGCTCACGCACGGCGGGGGCATTGCTGGAGGGGCTCCGCAGAACATTAGCCCCCGGCATTTCCGGTAAAGGCCACACGCCAAGCCTTCCCCGGACACCTTCCCGGAAGAACCGGGAAGGCCGCCCGAAGCAAGCATCGCCTTACGGCTGGTGTGTCCAATCGCCATCAGCGAAGGTGTACGTGCCAGCAAGTCTGCCGTTGCTTTCGTATGACGTCAGGAAATTCCAGTCTGAACCCATAGTCTGAAACCCTATGCCAAACATAACACCGCTTCCAATTGTAATGCTGGCAAGTTGATTACTCTCAAATGCTCCGCCGCCAATGTTGGTAACGCTGTTAGGAATGATAACGCTGGTCAGTCGGTTGCCCACAAATGCCTCATTGCCGATGCTGGTAACGCTGTTGGGTATGACAACGCTGGTCAGTTGGTTATGGGCAAATGCCTGCTCGCCGATACTGGTAACGCCGTTGCCAATGGTTACACTCGTCAATTGGCCATGCCAAAATGCCAATTCCCCGATGTAAGTAACGCTGTTAGGTATGGTTATGCTGGTAAGCGGGGCGCCCCGAAATGCCCCTGCCCCGATATGAGTAACTCTGTTGCCAATGGTTACATTAGTTATCGGGTTACCGATAGGAATTGGTCTAAGATTTTGATCAATGTCAGCACTGGCAAATGCCAGACTCCCGATGTGGGTAACGCTGTTGGGAATAATTACACTGGTCAGTTGGTTTCTGGAAAATGCTCTGTGCCCGATATGAGTTACGGTATCAGGTATAGTTACACTTGTAAGATTTTTGTCCCTAAATGCGTCCTCCCCAATGTGGGTAACGGGCAAGTTGCGTATCCGGGGCGGAATACGCACTGTCCAGCTATCGCCAATATATTCGACAATCCGTATCGATGCGCCTCCGGCCTCTGGAGCAACCCTAAAATCTCTTTCCGGAGAAAATTGCTGACCGTAAGCGGAAGAAAGCGCAGCCATCGCAATCAAAGCGATAACGCCCAAAACTTTTGTAACTCTTTTCATAAATACACCTCTTTGCGGTTCCCGCTTCCTACGGCGGGTAACCACTGGCTTCTGTCGAAGCCTTAAAAAATTACCAGCTTATACAAGCAAGGCATACATAAAAGGCCGCCGCCAATTTCTTGTTGGCTGTGGCCTGATATATCGGGGAAAAAAGAACAATTCCCGTGGGTTATGCCTTACTGTGGTGCGAGTGGGAAAATGTATATTGTTATGCGCTATGGCTATGCAACGTAACTCGTTACAGAATAAGGAGTTACGTGGGGGGGGGGGAACTCCACCTTGGAGCCGCTTATTATTATACCTTCCTTGCCTTCCTCGTCTATGAACTCCATGCGGTGCTTTCGCGTCTGATACAATTTACTGTCGCTTACCTTCCCGGAATGTTTGGGCGGGCGGTTGT
>Ga0123355_10015639_pt1 | contig 11930 bp, 10 predicted proteins | sample TergutEmb28metaG_3_FD_89872 | JGI IMG/M metagenome (GOLD analysis project Ga0123355, IMG submission 89872) | Embiratermes neotenicus P1 segment gut microbial communities from Petit-Saut dam, French Guiana - Emb289 P1 | ecosystem: Host-associated > Arthropoda: Insects > Digestive system > Gut ... | reverse complement strand
TTGCTGACGTTTCGGAACTCACTATCGGTTCCATCTTCATAGGCAGGTGAATTCACCTGCCTATGAAGATGGAACCGATAGTGAGTTCCGAAACGTCGGCAGTTAGAACTCAGACGCCGGGGAGTTACACAAAAAGGAACAAATTACATTCAGAACACGGCGAAAGCTTAAAAACAAGAATGTCTAAAATTTCATTTGTCGATTTTCAATAGACCAGCTGTGTGTGTGTGTGTGTGTGTGTGTCCCACGGTGTTCGGTTGTGTTTGTATATTTCGATGCACGTGTAGTGAATTACCTGTGGTTGCACTAATGTGTAGTGGTGGAGTTTTATTGATAAGTACGTGTTATTGTTATATTCATTACCATCAGGATCGTGATGATCATCATCAAGAGAGCTGCATTTGCTTCTTCAGTCGGTCGGTCGGTCTTCATACTAGTTCGCCTTTAGTTTCGTTTTAAGCTACATGGGATGCTGCTGTGGGTCCTAAACGCCGTGGCTGTAGGCTGTTCGAACGTTAGGTTCTGTCAAGGTGAGAGGGAACAAACAGTCCGTGAACTTGGCTTATTGGCAATGGTGATCATCTTAACGGTAAACCTGAGTGTTCCTGGAGAGTGACTCAACAGCTAATTGAATCTGCAGTTACATCATTCTTTGGTACGCACAACTGAACATTGTCTTGAAACGCATGTTTTGAAGGCGTGTTGGTTTCTGCAGGTTACGCTTGGGGAGGGACGATTGCTTTCAGAAGTGACATATGCAAGCTGTATTTTTACGCTTTCCGAACGACGTTGTTGCTGGTGTATTCGGGCGGCCTATGTGTAACACTAGCTGTTGCAAACCCTGTCTCGAATCAGAGCCGCCTTTTGACTAAAAGTGTTGGAAGTAGTGGAGAGCCATGGTGAAGGCGATATGCACTGAACTATGATGCTTTTTGGGAGGGGGTGGGAATTGTCGGGCTGAGTGACTGCTAGTTCCTAAAGTGGAGCCTGCTGTGTGGAATTTAGCGTAATTCGTTAGTGGTTGTGAATACTATTACGCAGAACGAAGAATAACGAAATTGATTAATTATTAAAACGGTAAAGTGATCCCGCTACAGGCCCGGTGTGGCCAGAGGGTGGGTAGATGTATAGCTCTAGTTTTCCATGACCGCGGCACTAGAAGGGGGTGAGTGGTCAGCAGCACGCCCCGGTCGCACTTTACCCCCGGGAATCTTCAGGGCGCACGTATTTCACAAAGGTCAGTTAACATCGTCGTTGGTAAATCGCAAAATATAAGTTGAAGAATAAAACATACCTGTTTATCAATATGGGAATAAAACCAACAAATGCGTATAAGATACATGAATTTATTATTTATATACGTCGAAATCTTCTACATGTTTCGGCCACATTTTGTGGCCATCTTGAGGTGTATGTTCTACCAAGAATATGTTACAAAGATCTCACAAGCAGTGTATAAATATAAAATATTGAGTTGAAGTATATGGTTTAAAATATGTTAAAATATAAACTACAAATAAAATTATTTGTGCTCATTTAACCTGAGTAGTGAGTGTTCTTGCTCTGTGCGCGTTCTAGCCCCATTCAAGTAGGGTGATGTATTGCCTGCAGGTCGCACAGTACAATACGGCACAGTACAGTACTGTACTTACTGTACTGTACCGTACTGTGTTCCAGTTAGACGAATTGCTGAATTGTGTACCGGGACGTACTCTGTGTCCGTAAGAATCACAAGAAGCACACAGATACACTGTGTGGCAAACTGCGGCATTCTTTGTATTAAACCTGGCGGGACGTAGCACAATGGGGGGATCCGATCACCATCGTTTCTCGAAAATTGATTCGGAGACGCTTGACTTGTGCAGGCGTGTAGTGACTGAAGCCACGAAGACGTGCTATATTGAGATGAATTGGCAGCAGCAGTTGAAGTTGTGCATTCGCTCGAGCATTTGCTGCGAAGAAATCGTCGCTAGTTGTCGTATGGCAAGTACTTTTTATCTCCGAATTCTGTCGGTGTTTCAAAGAGATAAGTATTTATGTAGGATACACACCACTTTCAAACGTAACGACTTAGTCTAGAAGGTGTGGCCTGTCTTCCTTCTCATATTGTTCTGGGCTCATTCTGGTCAAAAGCTTTCACAAGGTGATGCTGAATGTGGGGACACTGAACCAGGAATTTTGTACAAGAACATTTGCATTTTATGTGCTGACGAAGGACGAGACAATAAGCAATGGCACTTTATTGTCTGGGTGCCTGCTGTATGCAGCGGCTGCTGATAACAAAACAAACAGAACATTGCGTAACGTCTTACAATTTCCCTTGTACTCGTGTAAAATTCAGTGATCACACATGACCTATAAAATGTATTAGGTGGTCGAAATTACCTGCTGTCGGGGGGAATTCCGACCATAAGCACAAGCTTTTTAAGGCACCGCTCTGAATTGTGGAACTTGGGATTGGTCATTTTCACCACAGGACATCGTAGCCAGCTCTTCATAGGTTCTTCCTTTTATGCACTTTCCATAGGTCTTCCTGCGGGTCCATTCGGGGCCATTCCCGCTTAAGTCATTGGAAGACCCTAATTTCGCCTTACTTTAACCACTAGGGCGAAGGTCGTAGAGTAATGGCTCGAATCGAACTGCATCGGTGTCATCAAAAAGACCTACCTGGCGGACGTAATGAAGAAAATTGTATTGCAATGCTCGTCACTTGGATTCACCCTTTTAAACATATGTAGTTTCCTCTACATACTACCAACTTCAATTTATGCCATGAAATGGTTCTATTTAGGACCACGGGGTTCTCATAATAAGCATGGAATGTCATTAACCGAAGGGTTAATGTCGTAGTGTTTTGTGAGAGGTGTAAACTGAATTTTGAGTTAGTATTTAGATGAATTTCATACTTCAGAGTGTTAAAGCTTTGCCCTCGCGAAGGGGTGGTGACGGGTGGGTGTCTGTGGCTGCGCATGACGTATTTAGTGCTGTCATTTTATGCGTTTTGGCAAGTGGTCCGTCCTCCGCGCGCCAAAGTGTGTTTCGTTGCCTTCATTAGCACGACAAATCAACGACATGACACTACCGTCAGCCGTCCACTCCATGTGAGATGCAGAGCCTGCTACCCACAATTCGGATAATTAACCAGCTAACTGATGAGTGTATTTACGAGAACTGATAATGCAACACGCTTATCGGGTTATGATTTTGGCTGCGTGGCGGCTTGTGCAGTGTTTTCTTAAGCGCCATGTACACTCTCAGTTAAACTGAGCGATTTTACTGTGTGACATCATACCTGACGGAAAAACTGAGTAAACTGTGCAATTTTGACAGGCAATAGCGCAGGCCTCAGAACTGTCCTTTCCCGTCATCTTTCACACAGAGAACTGCACAGTTCACTTAGGGAATCCCACAGTTTCCTCAGTTTACCCGCCAACACCGCGATGGCATCATCTCAAGCCACATCCATTTCTAGGAATGTGTTCAGCAGATGAGCATTGCACGATATATTCCTTTTCAAATACCACTTCTTACTCCAGATTTTACGCTTTCTTTTCTTCTTTTCGGATAACATTATGGCCGATGTGGCTAGCAAAGAGCAAACGACATGTTGTTTTTATCCACCATAGTCACACGCACAAGAAGACATACAGAACTGGCAAAAAAAAACACCGACAAACCTGATGGGGAAACCTGTGCTGTGCCAGAGAATATGCAGTTCAGTTTTTCATGCAGTATTTTTACACCGTTAACTGCACAGTTTAACTTATGGGCCCCTTTACAGTGCGTGGACGTCTATTAGCGGTTTGCAATTAAACTTCGGATCAGGATGTCGACCAGTTTACATTGCTGTTCATATTTCGCAACATTGACCGATGGAGCTGCTGTCATTGCATGCATCTCTCGCAGAGACACGCGAAGGGGACAACGATTCAGACATCTTTTATAACCACTTACAGTATGAACGTAGTATGTTATATACAGTGGACTCATTCACGATATTGCACCGAAGATGATAAACGACGGGTAATACTGTGGAATTTGTTGAACTTCAGACTGCCGACCGACCGCCTCTGTACTCCAGCTAGTCCTATACGTAAGTTCGTCACGCGAACCGCGTTTGTACTTAATAATGTAAGAATGCGAAATGGTCGTACACTTTCGTAGCCGCGGTTCGTGAATTCCTGTTGACTGCTCTTGTGCTACAAGCAAAAGACTGGTAAATGATTGCTACTTTCTTGTTGCTACCATACTTGGGAGGCCGTTGCTGCAGTGTTCAGTTACATCGCTTAACCTTAGGTTGCATTATACGCCGGTGCGGCCTGCCAGAGCTGAGTTCAGATTTCTGATTGATATTTACCACAAAGGTTTCGTCCCTCTCGTTGCACCACAGATGTGATACTATTTTTTGTTTAGCCGCTTGATCATGGTATTATAAATTTTACGTTAAACATTAAGTACCGTCATCACAACTTGTGTTGTTATTAATTTATTTTAAGACAATATGTTTCGACCAACGTTGATCATCTTCAGGCCAATACGGTTATAAAATTTGCATTACACGGTTGCATTATTCACTGTTAATAATTGATATTTCAGTTTCACATTTTTTAAATAACATGTTGCTTTGTTGTTACCACTGTTATGGTGGTGTTTAAAATTCTAGTGCTGGTATGGTATTAGTATACTGAAAACGTGTTATATGTGAGGTACTCTGTGTGTGTGTGTATTGTGTAGACTAATTTGGGCTTTTCCGTCGCCGACCTGTCACCGCGAAGGACTGCGTTCGATCCCGGGCCAGTCCATGTGCGTTGTGTGTTGGACAGAGGGCAGTGGGACATCCCCCAGTCGTTGTTATTCCACCAGTGCCCCATACCTACCTCCATCTTAATACTGCGCTTATCGATCAACAAGCGGGGAAGCCCGGGAACCATAATACAAAGCAAGTCTCTTTCGTATGTCGGGGGGCCATTGGACTGAGAAGTGCTTCCACATTGTTACGATTCCTCAGCGGGGTGAAACGTGTTTCTGTGGAATATCAGGGCGAATTGGTCTGGTAAATGCTTGAACATTGTTTGCAGTCTTTACTTCCGTCGGACTTTCCCTAATTAGTGCTGATTTACTTACTCCATGGGGCAGAGTCCTTCTTGAGAAGCTAACCGGTTTTCACCTAGTCAAATTCCCTGCATTTTATGGAACCCGAAGGTTCATTAGCGTATTCGCAAGTGACCGCCACCTGTCCCTATCCTGAGCCAGCTCGATCCAGTCCAAACCCCCACATCCCACTTCCTGCAGATCCATCTTAATATTATCCTCCCATCTACGCCTGGGTCTTGCAAGTGGTCTCTTTCCCTCAGGTTTCCCCACCATACCGCTGAATACGCCTCTCCTCTCCCCCGTACGCGCTACATTCCCTGCTGTTCTCATTCTTCTCGATATGATCACCCAGACAATATTTGGTGAGGAGTGCAGATCATTAAGCTCCTCATTATGCTGTTTTCACCACTCGTCCTTGTCCCTCTTGGGCCCAAATATTTTCCTCAGCACCCTTTTCTCACACATCTTCAGCCTACGTTCCTTCCTCAGTGTGAACGACCAAGTTTCACACCCATACAAAACATCAGGCAAAATTATAGTTCTGTATGTTCAATCTTTACATTTTTTGTATAGCAAACTGGAAGACAAAAGACTCTGCACCGAATGATAGCAAGCATTCCCTGACTTCTGACTTCACCCTTTCAAATGAACTCTTATCAGTCTTCATACTGTGACTTCGACCTGCATCGTGATCTCGAGACGTGACCATGCACTTAGTCATATCAGCATTTACTTCTAGTCCAATCTCCTTACTAGCAACTACTAAAGCTTCTGCGTTTTGCTTTATAGCATGTATGTTTCTGCCTGGTATTATTAACATCATCAGCATAAACCACTAGCTGCTCTGTACCATTTATAACTATTGCTGATTGGACAACAATTTTGGAACTGCCATTGAGATGTGTGGTTTTGTTACTGTATTATTTGACTGTTGCTGTTGTCGCGGTTCCCTGAGGAATTATTTGACTTTACATTGTATGTCAAGTTTGGAAAGGTGTTTGATTGGTACTTCTCTGTTTTGTTACAGGTAAGTGTGGAGGCTGCGTGGCGTTGTGTTTGCTTGCAGTTAGCACACACTGTTTCGTGTGCAGAAAGTGCAGAGTTTGAATCTGCGGTCTATTTGTAAGTAGCTGATGTTTGCAACAATCTTTTTACGGCAAAATTAAGAATCCTGTTGAACTGTAGAAAGACACACATGAACTTGCTCTACTGCTGATGATGTGGATAGGATTTCTAACTACTAATATCTGTGGCGAAAGTAGGTCTGATTGTGTTTGAGAATCCCATCTGTCGCTATTCAGTAAACACTACAGCCTACCAATAGCATTAGCCGACATTTTACTGGTTCATAAGTAAATTAAAATATTATGTTTGTGAAATGGATTTTCGTTAGACATGTGAATTCTGTTTTACGTGCTCTGTTACTGATTAAATACGGGGGAATGGAGGAGATGGCATAACGAGGAACTAAATGATCTGTACTCCTCGCCCAATATTGTGCGGGTGATAAAATCGAGAAGAATGAGATGGGCTGGGCATGTGGCGCTTATGGTAGAGGAGAGGGGGTGTATAGGGTCTTGCTGGGGAAACCGGAGGGAAAGAGACCACTGGGTAGACCTAGGCGTAGATGGGTGGATAATATTAGGCTGGATTTCCAGGAGGTGGGATGTGGGTATATGGACTGGATTGGGCTGGCCCAGGATAGAGACAGGTAGCGGACGCTTGAGTGTGCGGTAATGAACCTTCGGGTTCCGTGAAATGCGGAGAATTTCTTGACTAGGTGCAAACCAGTTAGCTTCTCAAGAAGGACTCTGCACCTTGGAGTGAGTAAGTGAGTGAGATACTGATTAAATAATGATACAGTAAATCAGTCGAGCAAAAGCCGTATCTACAGGGGTATGGTATATGGTAAATCGTTTGTTGCACTCACTATAAGACTAAATTAATGGGTGGTTACAGTTGACCCCTCTTTTTATTGGCGACCAGAGGAACTTTTTTTTTTTTTTAGTTACGTACAGAACTTTGCATCCTGTAACACATCTCCGTTTTAATTCTCTAGACCCATATATTTCATGTGTCATAGCCTTTTTTCCCCCGCGCCGTGCATGTTTGTGTTTGTGCAGGAATGACGGAGTATCGAGAAACTGTCGAACACCTGTTCCTTGTAAGGGCGTAGAATGAGGTTTAGGCTGTCATTCGGACATCAAGTTGAAATCGACTATCATTGTTTCGAAGAAAAGCACATAATTCCCGGACACGCCACTAGGCCACAGAACGGCAAGCAGTAAAGCTGTCTCACACAAGGTGCCATAGTTTCGCCATCTTTTGAGCGCGTCTAGGGAGTTTTGCGGCCATATCCTTATGCGTTCCTTCTCAGCGGGCCTTTATTGTGTGTGTAGTGCGTTCTGCGATTCTGTGATGGATGATTTGAGAGTGCATCACTTTTGCATTAAGTGCTGTTGGAAACTCTGGGAAGACTTGTCGGAAACGCATGTAATGCGCAAAACAGCTTTCGGTGACAAGCCTTGGGGAGAACACAGTTTTTTTAGTGGATTTTTACACTCAAACATGAGGAAACTTAGGTGGAAGTGTGTGGGATTCCAGATTGTCCTTCCACAGGTCGCACAGACGACGGTGCGGAGAAAGTTCACGAAGCTGTCGGCGAAGAACTACGAAGTGCCGTTATGGTAATCGCTTACGGGTGTGAAACATACCGACGAATGCTAAGGGAGGACTTGAATGCAGTCGTAACTGCCGGGGCGTCGTTTGAGAACGAAGCGACGAGAGCGTCGTTTTGTGTATGACCTCGAATAACGAGAACAAATCACCACATTACACGTGATTTAGAAAAATCTTAGTAATTGACCAACTTAGTGCACAAATTCTTGTTTTATAATAAACTTATTATAAAACAAGAATTTGTACCTTAAGTTGATTGATCAGTTACTAAGATTGTGCTGAGATGCACGGTCAGCAAAACATTAAAATTAGAAAAATCATTTGCAGTGATACTTTGAGCAGCGACAGAAGCGCTGGGCACGTTGCTTTTGCTCGGAAGCGTAACAAGGACCAGGAACGATGGTGAGCGCGTTTTGTTTTCGACTCGTTGCGGGAGCTTTTGGATACGCCCTCGAATTGGTATCCTGGCAGTCTTGTTCGCACCGAATCGCATTTTCGGCATAGAGGGATCTGTTTGAAATTTGTGTCCGGCTGTCTTAAATCGTGCTGTCACATTTGAAGACAGCGCTTGAATTGGTATATGCTGAAGCGGCACTAGCGAACAGTTTCGCTGGCGGAGAAGCGGTTTGTGGTATTCTAGCAGGAAATATGGTTTGTGCATTCAGGGATTCGTCACTTCAAATATTAGCTAGGTGCTTCCTGTAAGGAGTGATTCGTATGTAAGTTTGCCCAGCGTTGCGTTGCGATGCCATTCAACCTTATACCGGTTACAACGCGTCTGTGTTTCATCACTCATTTGAGGTAAGTCTTTACACCTGCATACAGTTCCGTCTGAATGGGTTATTGACTCTCTCCCTCCTCCCTCCCCCCCTGCCGTTTTGATAATAGTGGGATATGAAATATTGTATCGAATTATTCGGAATGTGATGTGATGTGCATTAAAAGTTGTTTTTCACTCGAAAGGTCAGGTCTAGAAGTGTGTATTGTACCGATTGTATTACACCCTTGTGAGGGCAGGTGTTTTGTTGGTTGAAAAGTACACAATAGATGGTGTCGGAGTTCGTGGTGACTGCTGCTCGGTCGTTTTCCTGGAGAGACTAAGGAAAGCGACGGAAGGTCTCAGGATAGTCGGTGGCCCTGTCGGTATTGGAACCTGGCATCTTGAACAGCACGCTTCAGGTAACGTGCTCGGTCGTCGTACGGGTTCTCTTTCCCGATTAGCCACAACGCGGAGGGTTTTGACAGGAGGCGTTGCAATACAGCAACAGCGCACTTAACGTTATTGAATGCTCGGCGAATTGACTCAAGTGGTAAAGTGTCAGACTTGGAATACGTGGAGGCACTTCGTTTCGGGACTCGGCCCATTCTTACGATGTTTTTCGTGGTTTTTTTTCCCCCTGTCTCCTTGCGGATTGTTTGGGTTTATTACCCCAGATTAGGCCACAGCGCTTCTTTTGACACCCATTTCAATTCGTTTTCCATCTACCAACCTGTCATTCGTTGCTTTGTAGTCTGAGGTTCTGAAAACGTTGTTAAATAAGCCATAGTTACTGATGAACATGTAATGAAGCTGTGTTTTATTTCGGGCCATTTTCGGTCCTCATACTTTCATGATCGTTTAAAAGGACTTGTGTCCGAGGCTTGTCGCCAGAGTTCAGATCTCCGATATCCACGTCATTCTGGTTGCGCGTTCCGTAGGCCTACAGCCTGAAATTTATCCTTCTAAATCGCTTTGGTGAATTTAGTTTTGTGCGTCATTTCAGGCTTCCGCCACGGCGTCAATGAGATCTGCCCCTGTCTGGGATATTACGCAGCGTGTAGTGGCAATTCCTGACAGACTTATCGAGAAAACCTGTCGGTCCCATCTTCAATGGTCAGGAGATGGGACCGATAAAACAAAAACTAGAGCCAGCACATATCTGTGATATGACGCGTCAGGATCTATATCTCTTTGAAGTATCTTCATAGGCCGGTTGGGTAGGCAAAACTGTAAATTGCCCGTCTGGAAAATAAAGAATAATGCAGCGTAAGTAGCTACATTCTATTCGTATTAAAGCGGAGTATGCCTCAGAGAGTACGTTTTGAATTTGGTTCAGTTAGCACAGGGTAGCGGACTGCCCTAGGATTTGTGGCGATGCTGAAGACCCTTCGGAGTTTTAAGCGGCTAAATTATTGCCGACTTGTAGAAGGACAGCCTTTGCTACTTGCGTGAAGCCTAATCGGGATAAAACTGAGTGCATGGCCAGATATACACGGGCCTTTAGTTTGTCGTGAAACTGGCGACTTGAACTCTGAGGTCGACACGGAACTCGCCGTCATGTCGAAAACCGGAACTGTGAATCGCACGTTAGCTGGGCAAATGTATTTGACAGTGGCTATCTGTTATTCCGAGGCCCAACTTTATCATGTGTCCAGAATTATAATATGTGAGACCTGCATAATTAAAGTCGAAGGTCGGTACTTCGAGGCTCCGAACTAAGGTAATTCCGTGTTATGTAGAGAGAGTGGGCAGCGAATAATAGACTTCTCCAGCACTATGTCGGAAGTTGGCCGTGACACCATACGGGACCGTGAGTCACGACAAACTAGGCTGCTTTTAGGTCTACTTATTTGTATTTTCTTATCGCAACTTTCAGCACTGTACACTGCATCGCCCAGATGCCGAGGCTGTGTGATATATGACGAGAAGGTAATTTGTCGCGCTGTGTAGTGCCATTAATGCATCTCCAAAGGCAAACTGATTCACTTTGCATATGTATGGGCTTCCGTAGCGTGACAAAGTAGGCGGCGTGTGTTGTGGCGTATCGGTTTTTCATTTTACGTTTTAAATGTCTGAATCGGCGATCGTGTCGTCAGCAAGAGCCATTACGACATTACAACGGGAACGAACACTGATTGATTGAACTACTTCATATTTTCTGGCTCGTTTGTTTGCATAAATATTGCGCTGCTTGGATTTTTCTCGTGTTTCATTCCTCCTCTCACATCGTGGATGGTGAACTGGGTTCGTACAGTGGAGGCACTTTACATAATTTGGTTTAATGCGGGAAAAGAGATGAATGAGATATTCAGATAGAATGCCATAATTTTTTGCTTCATTCTCAGTGTAAATTACAGGGGCTGAATATTTCATCTTCAGATCCACACTCTTGCTTTAAAGTAATTGTGAACTACACCTTCTTCTCTGCCCTGTTTCGTGGAAGCAGCATTTCTTTGGAGGGGGGAATTGTTTGATCTCAAGGATACAGCAGCAGCAGCAGCACGTTATAACTTCATGTTAATAAAATGTTCGGTTTAAATTACCGAGTTTTCCGTATGTTCGATGTGTAAAGCAAACGTTTCCGGGACATCAGTCGTTCCGTGTTTGCTGTCTGTAGAGGAGTGGGATTGAACCATTTGACGACGAAATCTAATGAATTGTTTTAAAGACCCAGTTCGTACCGCGCAATAAACACTCGTCTCATTTATTTAAAAAAAAAACAGTCGTCGAGTGCTGTATAGGAAGAACTTCTCTCTTTTCTCTCCCCCCACCCCCCACCCCCGAGATTCATACAAAATAAATACTCTGTGGGCAGAATGTAGAATTTTTGAACCTTAAGACTGGTGGCACATACAGTAACCGCTAGGCTTTAAAAGGTTAAGCAAGGCTATGGGAAGTGTAGCTTTTAGGTGCCTTTTTGCCGTAATTTACCGGTCATTTGTTGTGAATAATCAACGTAGGTTGCAAATAGCAAATACGCGGAAAATATTATGTACCATTCCAGTGTTAGTAGTAGTGCGCGGATAGACGGTATTTTATACACGGCTTTTCTGAAATGTGGGGTATATGACAGTTATAACATTGACAGTGATTCGCTTATATTCGTTGTCACACTTCGCGTATTAAACTATGAATCCTTGCAAGAATCGCACTTCTTTTTGGAGCACTAAATCTGCTTAGACCCCTGTACCGTTGAGTGCTTCCATTTTATTGTTTCAGTACCTCCATAAGTTTTAAATATCAAAGCTGATATTGTATTGATCTTTATATAAAGTGGCAGTATTTTTTAGATGTTGTTTTGGCGTAATTTTTATGTCGTTTCAGTATTTCTACAGGTCGTATGAAAGTTTTAACTAAATACATACATACATACATACATACATACATACATACATAC
>Ga0123355_10015638_pt1 | contig 11930 bp, 9 predicted proteins | sample TergutEmb28metaG_3_FD_89872 | JGI IMG/M metagenome (GOLD analysis project Ga0123355, IMG submission 89872) | Embiratermes neotenicus P1 segment gut microbial communities from Petit-Saut dam, French Guiana - Emb289 P1 | ecosystem: Host-associated > Arthropoda: Insects > Digestive system > Gut ... | reverse complement strand
ATCCTTTGAAATCACAAGGGAGCATTTTTCAAGCCATTATGATGGTGTGCCATGCCGTTATTTTATATATAATTCCGCCAAACTATCTGATGTACGTCAGTTTGCCACCAGTGCCAATATTGAAGTTATGATTATCAACATAGACGCTTTCAGAAAAACAGAAAACATCATAAACCAAGAGCAGGACAAGCTAAATGGAGAAACAGCAATGCGTTACATCCAAGATACCAACCCCATTGTTATTATCGACGAGCCCCAAAGCGTTGACAACACCCCCAAGGCAAAGGAAGCAATTGCAAGCCTAAAACCTCTATGCGTGTTTCGTTATTCCGCTACTCATCGTGAGAAAATCAACACCCTGTACCGCTTAACCCCTGTAGATGCTTACGAAATGGGATTGGTTAAGCAAATTTGTGTGTCCTCCAACACCATAGAGCATGATTTTAATAAGCCCTATATTCGACTTTTATCGGTATCAATGGATACTGGAAAAGACGGCACGGGGATAAATTTCCGTGCCAAGATTGAAATGGATATCCGTAAACCAGACGGCACCATCGAGCGTAAAACTAAAACCATCAAAACCCACGAAGATTTATTCCTTCTTTCTGGAGAACGGGAATTTTACGAGGGTTATGTGGTGGACAATATCGACTGTACCCCTGATAAGGAAAGTATATCTTTCACTAACCAAGATATGGTTGAACTTGGAAAGGCTATTGGTGCTATTGATGAAACCATCTTGAAGCGGGCGCAAATTCGTCGCACAATTGAAACACATTTGGATAAGGAATTGCGATATTCCCATTTGGGTATCAAGGTACTTTCACTATTTTTTATTGACGAAGTAAAAAAATATCGCATGGAGGACGGCGGTAAGGGCATATATGCCGAGTTATTCGAGGAATGTTACAACGAATTAATCAACCGTGAAAAATATGCCCCTTTACGGACGAAATTTAAAACTACCGTAGAAACTGCCCACGACGGCTATTTCTCTCAAGATAAAAAAGGGAACTACAAAAATACCAAGGGTGACACCCTAGACGACCACAGCACCTACAACACTATCATGAGGGACAAAGAGTGGTTACTGTCTTTTGATTGCCCTTTGCGCTTCATCTTTTCTCACTCTGCCTTAAAAGAAGGCTGGGATAACCCCAATGTATTCCAAGTTTGTACATTAATTGAACAAAAATCCACTTTCACAGCACGGCAAAAAGTTGGGCGTGGTTTGCGTTTGTGTGTCAACCAAGATGGCGAACGTATTGAAGATAAAGATATTAACATCCTTCATGTCATGGCAAATGAAAGTTTTTCAGAGTTTGCTAGTAATCTGCAAAAAGAAATCGAACAGGAAACAGGCGTGAAATTTGGTGTATTACAATTAAGCCTGTTTACAGGTATGACATACAGCGAAACAAAAAACGTAGAAAAAACCATCACTAATGAGCAAGCTAAACGAGTTGTAGAAGTGCTAACAAACGCTGGAATTATCGACGATACAGGGCGACCGTCTGCAAACATAACCACACAATCAGAATCGCCTATTATTGAACTTCCACCAGAGTTAGAGGAAATAAAACCTATTGTATTAACCGCTATTGAAACGGCAAACAAAGCAACATCAGTAGCACACATGCCTATTAACCAACAAGAATCCTCTGATGATAACACGCATGACAACAACATTCCAAAAACATCCATTAACCCTATAGCCCCATCCCCCATAGTTCCTGAAAGCCTAATCGGTACAACCTACATCGCCACTATCACAGAAGAAAAGGTCATGACCTATGATGAAGCTACTGGATTAATGGAACATCTCGTAGAAAAGGAATATATCACCAAAACAGGTAAAGTCACAAATACCATGATAAATGCCATTAAAGACGGTACTCTTGACTTATCGGCACGATACGAGGCTGTACGCCAACGATTTGAGGAAATTGTTGCCAACATAAATCAAAAACAACCCATCAGAGATGCTTCCAAGGATGTTGTAGTGAAACTAAAAAAACACATCCTTGAAGATGACCCTATTTTCAAGGAGATTTGGGCTAAAATTGAACAAAAAACAACATATCGCATTCAATTTGAAAATGATGAACTTATCAAGGCAGCTACAAAGGGTTTAAAATCCATGCCCACATTGCCCAAGGCAAGAATCGTTACTCAAGTAGCAGATATCCATGTTCAAAACATGGGCGTTAGTCACAGAGAGCGCGAACTTAAAACCCTTGATATAGAAAGTAGCTATAGCACTTTACCCGATATTCTAGCGGTTTTATGTGAAAAAACCCGCATTCCTGAAGCAATTATAGCCAAAATCCTAAAAGATAGTGGGCGGATTACTGATTTTATCAACAATCCTCAAATGTTCATAGAGAAATGCACACAAATCTTGCTGGATGCTTTCATGGAGCTATCTGTAGACGGAATACATTACATTAAACTGCATGGCGAAAAATACTATGCCTTAAAAATCTTTGATAGCGAAGAGCTTCTAGCAAATCTTGATAAAAACGCTGTTGCTGTGGAGCGGAGTGTCTATGATTATGTAATCTACGATAGCGATACAGTAGAAAAACCCTTTGCAGTGGCTCTGAACGATGACCCAGAAGTGAGGCTATTCTTCAAATTACCACGCCGTTTCAAAATCGACACCCCTATTGGCACGTACAACCCCGATTGGGCAGTATATATGGAACGTGATGGTACAGAAAAATTATATTTCGTACTGGAAACCAAGGGAAGCACCAGTGTATTCGACCAGCGTTTGCGGGAGCAATTTAAAATAGAGTGTGGCAAGCGACATTTCGCAACATTGGGTGATGATGTGGAATTACGAGTGGCGAAAAGCTGGAGTGGGTTCAAAAAAGAGGTGTAAAAAAGTAGAATTATAACATAATTTCTGTGTTCATAATAAGGTTGCCAATGGTTAAAAAGTGGTCAGTGCGGACTCCGCATTGACCACTTAGACTGATATTATTAAATAATATGCCGTGTAGTCATTCAAATGTATGTTACTGTTAGACGATGAATCCACCCGCCACACCAATTTTTCCTATTTGGAGAAGGAAGGGGAACGGTGGAGGCTGGGTGAGTAAGGAGGAATTGATATATGTTTAGTAAAAAAGGCAAGCGGAAGATAGTAATTGAAGGAAATACTTATTATTGGGGTGTAAATGGGGATAATTACTGTTGCCCTTATTGCCCTAATAACATGAATCTTAGTATATTTTCTGAAGAAAAATACTTATTTGGAATGTCCATAAGTGAAGAATACGCAACAAAGTACAATACCCAAATAGTTACACCCGCAATTGTCCGTGAAATAATTTGAAAATACACTCACAACCTGCTTAAAAATCATGTATAGTCTGCAAAACAATGATATACGATTGGGAACAGTAGATATGTGCTAATTCTTTGGGATGGAGTTGGGAGAATGAAACTTAAAAGCCACATCATTTTGGATATTTACAAAAAAACAAATAATTGTGTTTTTTTAATAATCTTATTTTTTGCTTTATCAGGGTGTAGCGGGCAGACAGTACGCACAGAATACTATGCACAAGAAGTATCTTCAGTACATGTAGATGATAGAGAGCTTGATGTAACGCACACAGAAACTGGAGGGTCTGGCATAGCACATATAGAGGTTGTCGAAGAGGAAATACTTGAAGATTACACTATAGCAGAAGCAATAAAACCTACATTTGATATCTCTTTGCTTGTATTACAGGAAGTATTCTATCGTGATGGCTTGATTCACATACTGGATAATGATGGACAGCGTGGTTTACTAGATGGCATGGGCAACTTGCTTATACCACTTCAAAGTGGTGTAACATTTGGTGGTTATGGCTATGGTGATGAACGTATTCTTGTAATCACCAGCACTGGTGCTGGCTTTTTAAATACTGTCACAGGGGAATGGGTGATTCCTCCTACTCTTTCTTTAGGCTGGCAACATAACCCATCACCTAGTCGCCCTTATGCCTCTGCGGGGATTTTTCGTCATGGGACTGCTTTAGTCCATCTCGAAAATCAAGGGAGTGGTGTACTTAATCGTGATGGGGAATGGGTTTTTGAACCTGGTAGCCGAATGCCTTCACAACACCTTTATGGGTTTTTTACCATCAATCAAGGTGGGCGTAGCGTCATTGTTAATGCAGAAGGCGAGAGGGTTTTCCCGCTTCCTCATATGGAAAATTATCATACGGCGGAGCATATTCGTTTCGTGGATTATAATTTAATCCGTTTGAGTGTGAACAGGGATGTAAAATTCTTTGACTTAGAAGGTAATCAAGTAGGTGGTTTTAGTGATTTATCTCTAAGTGGTGAAGGTTATGCCCATCATCGTGTTACTGAAACCACCATACAGAATGGTATTATGATTGAATTTTATTCGCTGGTTTCTTGCCAAACAACGGTTGACACTACAGCGGAATATCGTGCCTTTGATATGTGGGGCAATCAAATTACCAATCGCTACTACACCAGCATAGGCAGATTTATAGAAGGGTTTGCACCTGTTGAAATTGGCCGTCCAACTGCGCATATGGAAGATGATAGTGGCAATATATATGTTTGGAATGATACCTATGGGTTTATTGATGAACAAGGAAATATTTGGATTGGATGCCATTGGACTGAAGGCAGATTTTTTTATAACTGGGATGATGTTTTTTGGGGGCTTATTGACACACAAGGAAATGAGATTATTCCTCTTATATATTGGAATTTAAGCCATGTTCTTAATGGGCGTTTAATAGCTTACTCTCCAAGGGGGTTTGCCCTTTTAAATACTACTGGTGAATATGTAATTCCTTTTGGATTGTTTGAGCATATTACCATATGTGACCAAGGTTTAGTTGTTGTCAGAACTGGTGGTGTTGGAACTTCACCAAGTAATCAACTAAAAGGGCTTGTAGGTCTTGACGGCAATGAAATTATCCCACCACGATATAATATAATCCGTAGCTATTGGACTCACAATTATATGGTTTGGGGATGGGAGGCACATCTTAGAGAAGCGGGGCTTCATTCGCATATCCATCCAGTGCGAGTTAATTCACCTCAAACACCCCCAACATTTATAGAAGGCAGGGCGGCAGTAGCTTATGATGGACTCTGGGGATACATGGATATAAATGGTAACGAGATTATACCCTTACAATTTGTATATGCAGGTACTTTTATAGATGGTGTGGCTTTGGTTAATGTGGGTGGTACTCGTGCAAAACCTAATACATGGCAATCTTGCTGGAGTAGTTGTATTGCTGATGTAAGGCACTATTCTGCTTTTGGTGGCGTTTGGCATTTAATAGACGCATATGGCAATATTATCGAAACCTTTGAACACGAATTTATGAAACGTGTAAGTGCAAATATTCTTGCATTCTCGAATGATATTTCATTGAGTGAACCGTATGACAGATTTGATTGGAGAGGTGGCATTTCTCATAGAGGAGGGCGATTTACACCTTTATGGGATGAATTAGGCTGTATATATTTTAGATTATGGGGGGATGATTCTCGGATTTTATATAATAGATGCGTTTATATTACATTGGTGCAAATGAATCTTGAAAACTTTGGCATACTTGTAATTGAACCACTCCCAATAACTGAACTCTTACATGAAGCCATATTTACGCAAGTTCAGTATTTTGAAGGATTTGTTTATGTACAAGAAGGACGATTGGGGCAAAATAACGGGCAGTCATATAGGTTTGGGGGATTACTGGATGCTCTTGGCAATGAATTAATCCCTATGACACAAGATTTGAGTTTTCATCCTCAAAGTCGTCATACTGGGTGGTATCAAGGAATAACTCATGAATTGAGCGATGGGATTTTAGTAGCATCTACAGCATATGGCACTGGTTATATAGACTCTTCTACAGGCGAGTGGATTGCATTTTTTCCACATGTGCAAGAAGGTTTTAATATGAATACTTTTTTCCCATTTGCCTATGGTGTAGCAATTGTTGGTACGTTAATGACTGAGGCAGGAGGACCAATGAAGGTAATTAACCGTGATGGTGAACAGGTTTTTGAGATAGCTAGTGGTCATATTAGCCCACGATTTAGATATGGGCTTGCAGTTGTGGAAGAAGGAATACTTGATGAAAGTGGCGAATTTGTGCGATGGTGGTCATATGTAATTAATACGGATGGTGAAATAGTTTTCCCACTTCTCCATATGGAAATTTATCAACATACAGGAAGCATAGGAATTTTGTCTCCTAACTTATTTCAGGCTTTAGTGCATCGCAGAAACTTTAGTGAAGGTCAAATTTATGAACCATTTCAAAGAGTATTTGACCTAGATGGCAATGTATTTTTCTATTATTTTGATGAAAACCACTCTACTGATGATTTGTGGTGGCATGAATATCATAATTTTGTTAGTAGATTTTTTGGGGGTTATGCTTCTTTCCAAACGGGCTTTTACCAGTGGATGGGCGTAAATGCGCTAACAGGTCTATTTCCAATAGATGTATATACAGGGCTTATTAACGAGCAAGGGCAAGTAGTGATTCCACCCAGATATGATATTGTAAGCCGAGCTTTCCACGGAAGAGTTGTAGCAGAATTAGGGGTTTGGGAAAATATATGGAATCGAGATGAAGCCATTCTCTCTATTGCCCTTTTAAATACATCAGGTGAATATATTATACCTGCGGAGCGTTTTCATCGGATATTTCTCTGCCTCGCCGAACCCATAGCAGTTGTTGCTGTTTTGGGAGAATACAGGCAACGACAGTATGGGATTGTAGACCTGTATGGCAATTACATCATTCATCCAATATATGATATAATTCGTCATTATGGTATTGAAAACCATCACACAAGATTTTTTCATGGTTCATCTCCAGAGCCAATTTTTATAGAGGGACGGGCGATAGTTGCCAATGGTGGACTATGGGGCTTTGTGGATATTAATGGATATGAGATAATTCCAACACAATTTGAATATGTAGGTATATTTATGAATGGAACTGCTTTAGTCAATTATGGTGGTAATTGGCAGTTAATCGACCTGTATGGTAATATCCTTGAATCTTTTGAACATGAATTTATGACTCGGCTTAATGCAAATCTGCTTACTTTCACAGAAGGTGAGAGGACAGGGATTATCAAGATTATCCGATAACGCATTTCAACACAAGTACAAAAAGCGATTCATAAACGCATATAGGCACAATCAAGCAGACAAAAAATGCTGTTGATTCTTGAAGCTACTGAGGTTTTGCATAATGGAAAAATTTAATCAAATGACAAAATATATCCCAGAGGGCGAGGAATACCCCAACCGTAAAATAATTTTTCAACCAGAAATTTATGTCTATATAAAAGACTTTGGTGGAACAGATGATTGCGTGGTAGTTTTGAACTTTTGCGAAAATGCGGTTATGCCCGCACTTCATTATCAGTTCAACAAAACAATCCTGCTGTGAGATTTTACGAACGACTTGGATATGTAGTCATGGACGAAAAACTAGACCATGCAGGGCATGATGATTTTATAATGGTGAAAAATTTGTGAGGAACATATGAAAATTTTAAAAGTTTCAAAAGAAGAAGCAAGACGGTTTCTGATTCGTTATCATCACTTGGACGGAACACAGCCCCTTTTGGGGATGGATGGGGTTATGGAGTATGTCAAAAAAGTGGGCTGTATACAATTTGACCCACTGAATATTGTTGGACGCAATGCAGACCTTGTTTTACAGTCACGAATTAGCGACTATAAATCTAATATGTTGGAACAACTTTTGTATGAAAAGCGTAGCCTAATTGATGGCTGGGATAAAGTAATGTCCATATATGCCGTTGATGACTGGCATTATTTTCATCTTGTCCGTGAACAACGTGGTAAAGAAGCTATTTCTACATTACAGTACCGCAATTCAACTGAGACAATGAATGCGGATGTTGTAATAGAAGCACTTGCGAAAAATGGTGCAATGCAACCAAAGCAAATTGGTACTGGCTCTGTTGTAAGTGGCACATGGGGACATAGAAATATCTACAGTGCAACTTTGGATTATTTGTTTCACGTTGGCAAAGTTGGAGTGTCCAAGAAAATAAATGTCAACAAAGTTTATGACCTTATAGAAAACCTTCTGCCTAAACATATTCTTAACCATTCTGCACCTTTTGAAACTGAACATGATTTTTTCAAGTGGTATGTATACAGATGGATTGGCAGTATTGGGATGTTATGGAATAGAAACGGTGGAGGTTGGTTAGGAACTCTTATGCCTAATAAAAAGACTCGACAGCATATACTTGATGAACTGGTTGACGATGGTTCGGTTACTATAATAGAGGTTGAGGATATTGTAGATAGATTTTATGCAAGAAGTAATGATATTTCTATTTTTGAAACACTGGCAGAATCCAAGCATAAAGACATGAAATTTATAGCCCCTTTAGATAATCTTATTTGGGATAGAGACATGATATCTAAATTGTTTGGATTTGAGTACACATGGGAAGTTTATATTCCTGTCGCCAAAAGGAAGTATGGCTATTATGTACTGCCCGTATTGTATGGCGATTGTTTTATTGCCCGCTTCGAGCCTGAAAAATCAGCAACCCATATGTATGTGAAAAACTGGTGGTGGGAAGATGGTGTTGATGTTTCTGATGGATTAATTGATTCCGCAATGCGGGCAATGGAGAGATTTTCCGTATTCTTAGGAAAAAAGCAAGGCGTTCATGAGAGTGTTCGTGATAAATTAGATGCAAAAATGCAAAAAGGTAAAAACTCTAATTAAATTATATAGGAATTTTGGAGGTTGCTAAATGTTAAACGAGCTACAACATATTTTGGATGGATACGAAATACTCCCCATAACCAAGGAAAATCACATGTGTGTCATGCCAATATATGAAACTAATCAAGACTTTTTCATTCTTACGGAAGGCAAGGAAGCAACCCCAACTGGCATAATCGAATCCATAATAGCTGTGCCAGACGGTTTTGGGATGGAAGGTAAAAACTTCGTTGGCTTGTGGAAAGATGGCAAACCTGTTGCAGTCCTTGACTTATTTGTGGGGTATCCCAATTGTGACTGTGTATGGGTTGGAATTTTACTGGTGCATGGTTCACTAAAAGGGAAGTCTATTGGTACAAAAATTATGAGTGCAATTTTCACCGCCACAAAAACTGCTGGCATGAAAGACATAATGCTTGGTGTGATTGCAACAAACACAAGATGTATTGATTTCTGGCGTAAAATCGGCTTTGTGCAAACAGGGGTATCAAACACGGCATTAAGGGGCAAAGATTTAGAAATACTTATTTTAAACGTACTGCGCGGGATGATGCACAATGCGATTAGTAAAGATTCAAGATAAGTCTGCAAGAAACTAATTGTAGGCGATATTTGACATATGATGCACACAACGCACGACAAAATGGCTGGAGGGATGAAACCATGCTTAAAAAATTGGACTTATCTGCGGTGGCAGAAAAATTTGAACTCATCAACAATGAAACCCGCCTGTTTTACAACACAGAAATAGGCGAATTTGAGTTATACAATGAATATCTGGATATTGAGGATTATGATTGTGAAAAATTCGAGGGTAGCGAATGGATTCCCGCCCCAAGTTGGTATGATTTGGGGGAATATGAAATCATGGTTGAATTTGCCGAAGTCATATCAGACCCACATAAATGCGAGATGCTTTGTGTGGCATTGGAGGGAAAAGGGGCATTCCGCCGATTTAGGGATACATTGGGGCGCGTAGGCTTGAAAGATGAGTGGTATGCCTTCAAACATAATATATAGCATTTCCATTTAACATAGACACTTTTTTCACGATAATAGAGCCGAAATTTTCAATCTCTCCAACAACATCGCCAACAAAAAAGTGTTAATGTAAAGTGGAAGTGCTATATATGTAGAGGTTGCGCATGAGTGGTGCCTAGAGAGGGGCATTGCCTATGAACATCCAAAAGGAACACAGAAGTTAGAGCAGTCACAAGACATAGAGAGCGATTTATTAGATGATGTAATTATCGTCCAGTTCACCGATAGGATGAAAGAGGATGTTGTTGTAATCTTGCGTGATGTTTTGAATTATTCAGAATCCGATGCAAAAGAATTGGTTCGGCAGATGCTCTCTAAAAAACACATTGCACTTGTGGCTATATCCCAACCCTCACAAGATGAACCACTTAAAGTTGTAGGGATTATTGGTGCAATCCCACAATATGGCGTAACAGGTTGGGAACTTCACCCCCTTGCTGTGTTGCCACAATACCAAAGAAAAGGTATTGGCACACTGTTGATTGAAACACTGGAGGATGAAGTGGCTTCTCAGGGTGGAGTGATGATGAAACGGGTACAACTTCGCTTTTTGGTGAGGATTTGTATATTGATACTTTCGACAAGCTCACAAATACCAAAAACATTGACGGTCATCCATTTCCGTTTTATGAAAAACATGGGTACAAGATTGTTGGAGTATTGCCAGATGCAAATGGAATTGGTAAACCTGATATTTTGATGGCAAAAAGGATAAGCAAGTGAAAGATTAGGTGATGATGCTAACCATAATAAAATAGCTTAATTTGGAAAGTGGTCGGTGCGGACTCCGCAGTGACCACTTTTAAATTTTTAGAGAAATGCGAAAGATGTGAGGCTCTCCTTTGCGAGAGCTTTTTTTGGTTGCCGAAAACAACATGCACGTATAAGAAGCACGTTATTTGTATAACAATAAGTCAGAGGTGATACTATTGGTAGGTCAACGATTAAAGGATTTAAGGCGTGGAAGAAAATTAAAACAAGAAGATTTAGCAACCATACTTGGCGTACAGAATGCAACTGTATCACATTATGAAACAGGAAAAGCAGACCCAAGTGACAAAGTAAAAGTTGAAATTGCCAAATATTTCAATGTTTCAATGGATTATCTAATGGGGCTTATTGACGAAGCTATACCGCATTACCATCCAGAAATTTTTATGAAAATTCCCCCAAAATATCAAACATGAAGAACGGGAAATACTTGAAAAATTTATTGCATTTATAGAATATACAAATACTCCACAATTATAATTTTACTATGTTTCGGCTTTAATTTACTGGATTTTCTCCAAGAATTCACTTGTGAAATAGTTACTATTCACACCCCAACCGGATACCAACAAATGCAGTAAAATAGGCATTTGCAGGTATTTTACAACACCGTTGGAACGAAGCCCGGCTACCACTGAGGAGGGGAAGAAACGCCGTAAAATCAACATTCTTTCATTTTCCTTGGATATGAGGGGGATAAAAACGCCTATCCGCAAACCCAGTAAAATCAAGGGGCGGTTGGGGTGTGAATAGTAACGTGAAATAAACTAATATTATATTTTTCATCAAAAACTGGTTGACATCAATATTTATTTCTGTTAGCATGGAACACAGTTTAGGCAACAAACTATATGATATTTTCAATTATGACGAATTATACCTATCATTCATCATGGTTTCATAATTATGCAAATGTTGTTGATGTAGGTAAGTTTGGTGGGGGTGTTATGAAACTTACAGATAAGGAAGTGGAAGTTATGGTTGTGTTGTGGGATAGTAGCCACCCAATGACAGCAACTGAAATTATTGAAACTTCAAATAATCGAACATGGAAAGAACGGTCAATATACACCATTTTAAACACTCTAATCAAAAAAGGGGCAGCAATCTTGACCTCCTATAAGCCCACAATGACCAATGCAGCAAGAGCCTATGCGCCCGCAATAACATCAGATGAGTATATGGTCAAACATATACTAGACCTGTCCGAGAACTGCCCATCACCATCTTTGCGGTCAATTTGACCCAATACTGCGTTGGCTGTTCCTAGCATACCCTCTAGGTATGCGTCGTCACTGCCGCCTTGTCTTGTGACAAATT
>Ga0123355_10015637_pt1 | contig 11931 bp, 8 predicted proteins | sample TergutEmb28metaG_3_FD_89872 | JGI IMG/M metagenome (GOLD analysis project Ga0123355, IMG submission 89872) | Embiratermes neotenicus P1 segment gut microbial communities from Petit-Saut dam, French Guiana - Emb289 P1 | ecosystem: Host-associated > Arthropoda: Insects > Digestive system > Gut ... | reverse complement strand
TGGTTAGTTGGACTTATGCCCTTGGGTGAATGGCGACGACGCATACTGGACGTACGTTAGGAGGTATTGACGCAGGATAGCGGCTTTCTGGGCGGAAGATAGCTGAGGAGTTTATAGAGATGCCCTTTAGTTACCAACCTGTTAGGGCTCAAGTAACAACAAAGAAAGAGTGAAATCAAGATAATCACCCACTACCATATCCTCAACATCTTTTTGTAGAAAATAAATCCCATCCCCATGCTGATAAACAGGAACAAGCTGCTGCGACAAACTTGGCAAAACCTTATTTTTCCAAGCTGGTGCAATCGTATAATCACCCAAATACCGCGTCAAAGCTCTCCAAGGATTTCTATCTACCCCATGATCAGCATCACTTCGCCATACATAAATCCGATCCTCAAATTCGCCTGTAGGAATCCACACATCATTTCTCACATCGTAAAGATAAATCTCACAATTATCAGCAAAACTAGCCCAACTACCGCCAGCAAAAGTTCCAGTCATCCAAAAGTGAAAATTATTTTCAACAAACATCGACTGCATAATACAGCCCGGGATTCCAGTTAGCGTCACTGGATCATATTCTTGCTCAAAAATCTCCGAAGGAGTCGTATCATAAATAAGATCAGTCGCAAGCTTCCTAAGCCTTATATCCAAATCAGTGGTAGCAATTGATTGCCCTTCTTGGGCATCGGCAATTTTTTCAAGGAGGGTAACAATCTCCTTAAGATGTGCCTCAAGCACCGGCTCTAAATCTTTTGTGGCTTCAATAAGATGATCCAACCGTCTATTAATCATCGTCAACTCACCATCAATATCACCGGCACCATAGATCAAAATCTGTGCCTTAATTTCCGAATCTGGCGCAAGCGTCACAACATCTTTTGAAGCATTCTTTAAACCGAGCTTCACAATATCAAAATTATAACTTTTATCAACAATACCAACACCGACAGAATTAGTAGTTTTTAACTGAGTACTCTCACTAGTAAGAAATATCGATGCCTGGCGAGGCGGGTTTAGGCTGGTATCAAGGCTTTGATCATCCTCCTTAAAAAGCGCAAAGGTGTGTCCAGATCCTTGAAGACCAGTCTGTTGACGAACAACCCATAAAACAATATACCGACCAAGTCGTTTAAAATCAATAAGTCTTGTATCATCATCATACTCGAAATCGAGCACCGATACATCACGCATAGTGCTACAAATCCCTAAAGTTTCAAACGGGATATTTTCACCAGGCAAAATGGTAACCGCCTGGTTTTCAAGGCACATTCTTTGAACATAATAAGCCATCGTATTTCCCCCTTCTAACCTCTAAACTGGTGCCCTCAAAATAACTCCCCTAATAAAATTAAAGGTAGATCCAGGTTTAAATGAATAGCCCCCTGGAACTTTTAAATAAACCCCTGTTTCATCTATAAAAATGGGTATAAAGTCATTCTCAGATTCGCTTCCAGTAACATAACACATACCTACCATAGCAGTTTCCCGCTGAAACCATTTTAGAGGTTCATAGTTAACTCTTCCATTACTTTCGGTCTCACCTAGATAAACTTTTATCCCCCCAAGTTCTCCGGGCTGGTGTTCGATAACAATCGGATTGATAGTATTGACAAAACCATGATTCCAAAAATTATGAAGGTTCCCAACGTTTATAACCGATGTACCAAGCCCAGGTATCGTGGGGCTAAATAATGTAACAGGGGTTGTCACAGTTGTCATTTTATCAAAATTAGCTCGATCTGTTGCATATAGCTGTTGCAGTCCATCCTCCCCTGCTATCACTTCGTTTTGCCCGCGATCAATATCTTCATTTGTCCGCATATCATCTCTAACTTCACTCGGCTTTTTAGGCTCATAATTGGGATTAGGCAGTGCTTCGATTTTATTTATAATATATTCTAGTTCATCCTTTGTGCCACCCATCTTGCCAATGCCAAACATAATCATTGAGGCTTTCATATAATGCTCACGATTTATCTTAATAGTATTATCCGATGAGTTGAAAATGCCAAAATAAAGGCGCTCCATTCTTGGACCTAAGTGCAAGTACCCAGGTTTGTCATCTGTAGCAAGACCCACCCAAACACAACCCATCCCATCAGTAGCAGAATTTTTCAAAACAGCGCTACTTCCAAGCGGGATCCAATCTTTATAAACAGGACCTGTTCTCGCAACAGGATCGGTATAATGGCTGAACTCCCGATACCTTAACTCCAAAAAAGTTCCATCAAGACTTCGACCAGTCAATTGCGAAACCGTCCACGCCATAATGACCGGTCCAGGCATCTTTATCGCGAACGCACCGTAATAAGGATCATCGGGATCGGTTATATAATCAATGTCTCTTCGCGTTGAAATATTACTGTTGACAATATCGACATCATCATCAATTTGAACCCCAGCGTAATGAAAAGTGTTTTCCAAATATCTGAAAGTAGACCGATAATCTTCACTGGAAAACGCATCTCGATCAAAAAAAATCATTTGATTATTCTGCAACTCATTAGGCATGGCAACCGCTTCTCGAAATGAATTATACGCCATCTAATCACTCCTTTTTATGCTAATCTGTGTCTGCTTCAACTCAAAATCAAAGCCCGAGTAAACCTCAAAGTAATCAAATCCTGCAAATGATCTTCCTCACTACCTAAAAAATAAATCCCCGTATTATCAAAGAAAATCGGTCGCCAAAACTCACCACTCCCCGTAGTACAATAACAAGGGCTAATACAAGGATCCCCCACATACAACTTCAAAGGAGTACACACACTAGAACTTATCAACATCAATTTCCCGTCCACCACCGGAAAAGGAGGAGCAGTGGCTCGCCCAGCAGCCCAAAAATTAAAAGTTTTACCACTCTGATTATAACAAACCCACATCCCTGGGAAGTGAGAGCTTTCATCTTTATGAGTAGTAACAGGATGAAAATAATCCATATACTCTTGCTCAAAATCTGTGGTTAACCGCAAAAGACTCCCAATCGCACCATCCTGCCACGCCTCCATCGCCTGAAGTTGAGCCAAACGCCCATCAAGATCAACAATCGCCGAATTCACCTCAAACAAATCCATCGCATCACAAATATCAACAACCATCTGAGCTTCCGTTTCGCCCTCCCGAGCAAGAGGAGGTATATTAAAAATCATCATTGAAGCCTTAAGATGATTATGAGGCGACAGCTTAACATTAGTATTTGTAACATTCCGGAGCGCCACCGTCAAAAGTGCCATCGGTACCTCATGACCCTCATCATCATAAACAGGATTCCCCCATTCATCAAGCATTTGAGCAGCGATTTTCTTCTCATTTTCATCAAGCAAAAAAAACTTTGTCTCAATACCATCATCTTCGCGCAGAGCAATCTTCTTACCATGCTCATCAAGAGGATTTCCATCATCATCGAAACTAGCAGCCGGTGGATTAACCCCATCCCACTCTTTATAAACCAAATCATCTTCATACAAAGTAATTGACTCAGCCCGAGAATCAGACGCTTCCACACTTTGCTCACCAGTTAAAGTTATCCACTCATAAGTTGTAGGCATACCTGGGATTTCTACCCGTTTCATAAGGCAAAAATAATCCCCATCAGAAGACAGCCCCGCCATTTGAACCGTACCCCACTTCAAAACATAATCACCTGGTTTATGAATATGAATAACACACTGATCCATAACCGTATAACCCACGCCACCCCCATAAGACTCATCGTAATGGTTATAGATTGTACGATCAAACTTAACCATCCCCTGGGCAAGGATCACATCATCCATATGGCGTTCAATATTAAGTGGCATAACCTTCAACTCCTCTCTATGTAAAACTTGGACTAACTTATCCGGACAAAATGATTATCTTTATAATCTATTCATCCCCCACACTGAAAATGCCGCTTTATTGCTACCTGGTCAAGATTATTTTTCAGTCGTGAAAATTGCGAATGTCATCGTAAACGGGAGAGTCTCATATTTTGGAACATTTCCCAACCACAGATTTCGAAAACATCCCTGTAAGCGATTGAATCCCGGTTTTTGGGACACTCAACCTCTGTGGAAAAGGCTTTTTTAGGGTGTTTTCCAATCACAAAACCAGCAAGTGTCCCTGCAAACGGTCGAACCTCTGATTTTACTCCGTGGAAAAGGCTTAGGCAGTTGACGACATTTGCCAAATGCCTGCCAGATAATATTTTATTTCATTATAGACATAGCCATTGAAGTATGGTATAATATATTCTAAAAATTGATTAGTAAGTGAAAGGAAAGTGAGAAATATGGGAACCTATGTGATTGGAGACATCCACGGTTGTTATTCACAGTTTATGGAGCTGTTAGAGCGAATTGAGGCAAAAGATTCTGAGGCAAAATTTATTTTAGTAGGGGATATTGTCAATCGTGGCTCTCAAGATATTCAAATGTTGGAGTGGGCTTATGAAAACATCACACTAGATGGCAAATATCAAATGGTTTTAGGTAACCACGACGATGTTTTTATCGAAATATTTGGTAATGATGAGTTTGAAACAGTTTATAGTTTAAGTCGAATTGTTGGTTTTAATTACGTACCTAACCAAGGGGAATACAGCCATCTAGAAGATCAACGAGAATTAATGTATCAATATGCAAAATTTTTATCTACCCAACCACTTTTTAAAAAGCTTGAAATTAATGGGAAAAAGTATATCATTGCTCATGCGTGGTATCCGGAAAAGTTAATCAATCCTGATTTAGAGCCAGATCACATTGCTTATAATAAGCGTTTTAATAATGTGTGGTATCGAGACCGCGAAGATTATAAAGATGGTTTTGAAGATGAATATGAACCAGTAGAGGGCGAGATGTTAATCCATGGACACACTCCAACTCTTACATATAAAGATAAAATGTCTCGCATTTACAGTCCTGGGAAAATTTGGCGACGTAAAAATAGTATTGCTATAGATTGTGGTCTAGTTTTTAACGTAATGGAATATGGCTATCCCTTTGCGAAATTCGGAAATTTAGCAGCATACCATATTGAGGCAGATGAAGCTGAGTATTTATGGGATATTATTGACGAATACGCACTAAATGATGAAGAGTATTATGAAGACCGAATTGCACGTGAGCAACGGGAAAGAGAAGAAAGCAAGCGCAAACGTGCAGAAGCTTGGGAAAGTGCAAAAACCCCTTACATAGAGTCATTTTACAAACAGGTTTTCGAGCTAGACGGTGTGCCAGATAAAATAGACCATGAATATCGTGCAGAATTTAATTTCTTAGACTATTATATAAGTGAAGTTTCCACTTTTAATGATAACAGGAAAAGAGATGACTATGATTTTGATTTTGAAAATCTACCTATCATTGCCGTGCATGACTCAAGAAAAGAGAAAAAGTGGATTAATACGCTTTATGCTTATAATCAGTCACATGGAAAGTGGTTAGATGTAGAACTACGAAGGAAGTTCAAATATCAAGCTTTTAGTCATCGTGGTTCAGATTTCCTCTTTGGTATTAACAATTACGATGATACATATGCCGAAGGCGTGTTGTATCACTTGAGCATTTATGGTGTTCGTGAAGTTGTTAAATTTAGCACCGAGACCCAGTTTTTTAATTGGAGCAAAAAAGACGATATTTTAAAATTAAAAGATAAATATGATAAAGATGGTGAACCTACTGGAATTCTAACTTGGGATTTTTACCATGCAAATGAGTTATGCACTATTAAAATTCTAAGATACAGGGGCGATGCTTATTATGCTTATGTTTTAAATGGTAAAGGCGAAATTATTTCCGAAATTAGTCGTGCTTATTACTAATGAATAAATCAAATCGTTGTATTGTCGGTAAGCATGCGGTATAATAATAGCATCATAGGCTACACCTTAACATCGTAAGCAAAAGGTTTGTAGCTTAACTATAGAGGTGCCCTAATCAAATGATTAAAAAACTAATAAGTTTTAAAAACTAACTGAAAATATAGTGATTGGTATAATGATTATCAAAGGGCGCAAAACAACAAACATTTTTCATACAAGGAGGAATTAGCGATGGAATTCAAGCCATTTCCAATAGGTGTAGATAATTTTGAAAAGATAATAAATCAAGGGTATTATTATGTTGACAAAACATTATTAATTAAGGAACTTATTGATAAAAAAAGTGAAGTGAATGTTTTCACACGCCCTAGGCGCTTTGGGAAATCTTTAAATATCAGCATGCTACAATACTATTTTGAAAATCTAAAAGCAGATAAAGCATTGGTTTTTGAAGGCTTAAAAATTATGGATACTGGAGTTAAATATCATGAACACCAAAATAAATATCCAGTCATTAAGCTGTCTCTTAAAGGGGGAGAAGGTTCAAGTTTCAATTTAGCATTTATTCGACTTAAATTGGAAATTGGAAATGAATTTGAGCGTCACGATTATTTATTGGAAAGCGAGAAATTAACTCAAGCTCAAAAACAATTCTATCAGTACATTATTAAAGAATCCAAACCACTACCCCTTGAAAGTAAAACCGCTGAAAAACAAGATGATAAAAGTGCTAAAGAGAAAAAGGAGAAGGAATTGGCTGCATTTTCAAGTAGTTTAAAATTTTTATCAAACTGTCTTGAACGCTACTACGATGAAAAAGTCATCATCCTTATTGACGAATACGACGTTCCACTAGAAAAAGCATACTTCCGTGGATTTTATACAGACATGATTGACTTTCTACGAGAATTTTTTCATGATGCCTTGAAAACAAACGACTCTCTTAATTTTGCCGTGCTAACAGGTTGTCTAAGGGTAAGTAAAGAAAGTATTTTTACTGGTCTCAACAATCTAGATATTGTCTCGATCGTCTCAAATAAATATAGTGAGTATTTTGGTTTTACAGAAGCAGAGATGAGTGATGCATTAGTCTATTATAAATTAGAAGAAAAAGAAACTGAAGCAAGAGATTGGTATAATGGCTATTTCTTTGGTGACACGATAGTTTATAATCCATGGAGTAGCATTAAATATTTGAGTGACATGCATAACAAAGAACCTTTCCCAAAACCACATTGGTCAAATACGAGTTCTAATTCTATTATCCGCGAACTCATTGCGATGGCTGATGACGAAACAAAAGATGAAATAGAATATCTTATAGCAGGTGGGACGATAACAAAACCAATTCAAGAAGATATTGTTTATGCAGAAATCATGAACAGTAAAGATAATTTATGGAATTTTCTTTTCTTCACCGGTTACTTAAAAAAAGTATCAAAGGTACAACGTGGTGAAGATATTTATCTAGAAATGAAAATCCCGAATCGTGAAATTAGATACATTTATAACAAACATATAGGCAAATGGTTTGATGAGCGTGTAAAAGAAGTTGATATGACTTCCTTATATACTGCTGTTCTAGCTCAAGATATAGCAACATTTGAAGATGAAATTATCAACTTCCTAGGAGAATCTATTAGTTACATGGACAGTCATGAAAACTTCTACCATGGCTTTCTAACAGGTGTATTACACGGAATGAAAGGTTGTCGAGTAACATCTAACAGGGAATCAGGAAAAGGACGTGGAGATATTTTCATAAGACCAAGAGACTTACGCAAAACTGCTGTTATCATTGAAATTAAAATTGCTAGTAAACCGCAGCATTTAGGAAAAGAAAGTGATAATGCACTAGTTCAAATTGAAAAGAAGAAATATGATGAAGAATTAATGAATGAAGGGTATAAACACATTATTAAATATGGGATATCTTTTTATCGCAAACTGTGTATGATCAAAACAGGTGATGAAGGTAGAGGTTAAAAGTTCCTCACCATCATATGCATCAGGTTTAAAATCACGAAATCGCTCTATTGATCGTGATTTTTTTAAAATAGTTATTATCTCAACTTTCGCCTTTTTACGTAAATCTTTACGTAACACAAAAATAATTGAGAAAATCTATCTACAATATTTAAGTAGCTTGGTTCAGAGACAATCAGAGTATAATTTAGGCTTGTCTTCGCAAAAACAAGCTATTGCTGAAGTAGGAAGAAAGGGTAAGTGGTGAAAAAAACTACTTAACATCTCAAACTGCGAAGTCCAACAATTATCCAATTGTTGGATTTTTCTATCTAGAATAAACTGGGTCTTTGAATAACACATAAGATGTTTAAATAAACATATATTGTACAGACTAATTTTAATAAGAGAATAAAAAATTCGTTTGCGTACTTTAAATTGTATGCAAAATCTGTTAAAATAAAGGGGGAAGATGTTATGAGGAGAATTGATATGGATAATGTAGTTCACTTAATAAGCCTTGAGATTGAAAATTTTAAAAATGTTGAATATGGAAAAATCAATTTTCCAAATACTTACAATTATAAAAAGGGCAACGTTCTAGGTATCTACGGACAAAATGCGTCAGGAAAAACAGCTGTTGTAAAAGCCATAGCATTACTTCAGTCGATTATAGCTCTAGAAAGCTTACCAGAAAAGGTGACTGACATAGTTACCCTAGGAGCTGATTTTTGCAGAATTAAAGTTCAACTTCTTTTAAAATTAGATAATAAGTTTTACAATACAAACTATGAAGTGCAAATTTTAAATGAAAATTCTTGCTTATTTATTTCAAAAGAAAATGTTACTTACAAACGGAATTTGACAATGGAAAAAGAATCTGAATTTAAATCGGATATATCAAAAGCACCGACATTCTCTTTGAGCTGCAATCTTATGGATGAAAATGAGCTCTTTAATTATTCATCATCTGTAGCAAAATCTACCAATTTTGATATTTTATCACTAACAGAAAAAAAGCGAGCTCGCTTGCAAATTCGTAACGAAAGCTCATTAGCTGAGAAAAAAAGCTTTCTTTTTTTAGAAGAAGTTGCTAGTGCTGCTCCAGCTGAAATGTTCAACATCTTAAGTCAAATCAGATGGAAATTTATAGGAAACACTTTTGTTATAGGAGCCGAAGATATGGCTCAAGTTTATAGAAACTTATTTTTGCCTATTAATTTTTATATAGAAAACAAAGATAATACTGGTGCTACAGGCGGACTTCTAGGATTCGACATGGGTAATATAGATACCAATGATGTTTCCGACTTCATGTTATTAAGTAAATCAGAGTTTTACCTAGCAAAAAAGCTGTTTGAACAAATTAACGAAATAATGCCTACACTGATTCCCAATCTAAAACTAGAACTAGAAGAACAAGGACGTCAAACATTAAAGAACGGAGATACTGGAATTAGAACTGGGCTAGTCTCTATCCGTGGAAAAAACAAACTTCCTTTTTCTTACGAATCAGAAGGAGTAAAAAAGCTAGCTTCGATGATTAGCCTCTTTTCTGCCATGTATAACAATCCTAATATGCTTGTTGTTATTGATGAACTAGATGCAGGTATTTATGAATACTTGTTAGGAGAAATACTTGAAGTATTAAATAACGGTGGCATGGGTCAACTGTTATTCACATCGCATAACTTACGGTTATTGGAAGTGCTAAAACAAGACAACTTTGTTTTCTCTACAACAAATGAACAGAATCGTTTTATCAACTTTAAAGATATTAAAAAATCGAATAATTTAAGGACAATGTATTTAAGAGAAATTGTATTTGGTGGCGGCGAAGAAAGTATCTACGCAGAAACTGATTCCTTTTTCATACGAAAAGCCTTTGAAGCCGCTGGGAGGATTCATCATGAGTAAATCTCTTGTTATTGTGATTGCTGAAGGAAGTGAACAAGATGCCCTTTACCCAAATCTAAAAAAGATTGGTAAAAAATTAAAGATTCATTTTGAAATTATGGGTACGGATGTTTTTACAGCAAAAGAAAATGTGAATAAATCACCTAAAGCAATTGTTGGAGATATCATTAAAGAAATTACGTGTAAGCCAGAATTCAATAAAAGAGATATAAAATTGGTTGTCCAACTAACTGATACAGATGGTGTCTATATTGCTGATGATAAAATTGTTATCAAAGAATCCCAGAAGGAAAAAACAAAGTACACTTTCGAAAACATCCAAGTAAACTGTTTAAATCAGCATCGAATGATTACAAACAGGAATATCAAGAAAAGAGTTGCACTCAACACACTATCTAGAACAGAAAAAGTTGCAAAAACAGTCAACTACAAAATTCTCTACTTTTCACGAAACCTAGATCATATCATTTCGGATAATCCAGATACACTAAAATCAGAAAAGTCAAGAGAAGCAGACGCTTTCTCAAATAGCTTTGCTACACCTCATGACTTCGAAAATTTCTTTACCACCTCTGAATTTACTGTAGATGGAACATACGATGCAACGTGGGACTTCATCAAAGGTGGAAAAAATTCGCTAAAAAAAATTCAGCAATTTCCACCTTATTTTCGAAATATTAAGAGAAATAGCTCAGTAAAAATTAAAACCAAAATGAATTATTAATAACAGCATAATGTTATTAATTTTTTATTTTTCAAGCATCAACTAAAAATCGAACCTCTAACACAGGAAAAGCCCTATTCTCCTCAAAAAACGCCAAAACATCCGCCATCGTCGCCCCAGTACGCCTGAGATTCAAAACCTTAAGCCCTGGCAGAAACTGCAACCCCTCCAAATCACTAGGTCGCACCAAATAATCCCTACCTAACTCAGACTCATCAGCAGGCACAGACAAATCCAAATGACTAAGTCGAAACAACTCCGTAATATCAATTGTCTCTTCAACATTCTTATTCAAAATCCGCGCCATCCTCTTAGCAAGCTCATAATTCGGAAACAAGACATTAATCGGAATCGGCACTGCTCGTTGAAACACATAACCATCAAATCCATTAGCTTCCCAACGAATAGCGCTCCTACCCGCCTCCCACCAAACCAACTCCTTCCCCAAACTATCCTTATCATACCGCCCATTATACTTATAAACAGCCGCTGGCAACCGCGTCTTTACAGCAGGAAATGCTGATTTTTCCTCACCAAAAACCTGGGAGACACCCTCATCCTCATCCCCGACTTCCTCAATTTCTTCCGGATCAGGCTCTGGATCAGGAATTGGCAAAACGACTTGATCAAAAATAGGTAACTCTCGATAATTAGATACATAAATATCCTCTAATTTTCGCCACTGCCGATGCGCCTCAAACTTAACACCCTCACCAATTGTACCTCCATACCAACCAAGAGGACTAATGTCGATAATAAAATTATCATTTAAATAAATATTCTCAAGATTAAACAAATACTGCGCCCCTTCAATACTCCGAATACACCGCCGATTCGCATCCAAACTCACAATCGGTGCAAACTCACACTGAGCAATATAAGCCTCCCAATCCCGATCCAACTGCTCATAAATAACCCGTGCAAAATTAATATCAGGAAAATAATCTAAATATTTCATCGCAATAACAGATCCCGCAGAATAGTTAACATCAAAATTGTTTAGGATGTGACAGCCAACACTAGTATGCGCGAAAAATACATTAGCATCTACATGGCGAATTCCCCCAATATAATGATGAGGAAACTGCCCTTCACTAGATGAGTTGCGATTGAAATATGCCGCAGAGCGAACAACAATCGGAGTATATACTTGATTAGGAACATAAATGGCCGCTCCTACCGGAGCTTTATTATCCACAATCTCCCCACTAATCATTTCAAAAGACCCACTAACCATAATACAAACAGCAGCCCCAAGTAAATCATTCCCAACCGCAAAACACTGCCAAGAAGGAAACCCGACATGCCCATATATCTTACCACCATCCATAACCGCATTCCCAAAATTAACTGCAATTCCAATACCACCATTAACTGCATTAGGCAACCCTAGCATACTATCCAAAAGACCGGAGTTATTAAAAATCTCCCCACCTTCAATTAGAAAATCACCTTGCTCACCTACCATCACCCCAATGACATTTTCAAAAATACTTCCACCAACAACAGTAGCCTT
>Ga0123355_10015635_pt1 | contig 11931 bp, 6 predicted proteins | sample TergutEmb28metaG_3_FD_89872 | JGI IMG/M metagenome (GOLD analysis project Ga0123355, IMG submission 89872) | Embiratermes neotenicus P1 segment gut microbial communities from Petit-Saut dam, French Guiana - Emb289 P1 | ecosystem: Host-associated > Arthropoda: Insects > Digestive system > Gut ... | reverse complement strand
TTGGCTTGGATCCTGTATCCACTGCATTTTAGCCCACTTCCTTTAATCCAAAAAACCTAAGCATTCTTCATCAAACCAGGGTTTATTCTGCTTCAATTCGTGCAGACACAGAATCTTTTTCGCTGAGGTTTGGATATTCTCTTTAATGTTCTCTCAAGTCCTATTTACGCCCTCGTCATCGTTCAAGTTCTCCAAAGCTGCAAACCTATTTGTAATCTCAATCTGATTCTGTTCCCTAACCTCTGACTCATTAAGCTTCCTGAAGTTAAATCTTTGCCTATCAAACCTCTGTGCGGTCTGTTTACCCACTGCAAATCTTTCTCTAACCTTTGTAATCACCAGATAGTGATCTGTATCACAATCAGCTCCCCAAGTTCGTCAGAAGGGAGATATGGTCCTGGTATATTTGTCGTAGTTTGTCAATACACTGCCTTGAATATTTTAGTATTTGTCTAGTAAACCGCGTTGTGCATAGTCATTCAATGTTCTCGAGACACAACTAACAGCTTCTCGCGACACATCAGGGAGTTGCGTCTCAGATTGCGAAGCGGCGCTTTAACTTACCATGTTATCGAACTGCTGCAATAAAAAATTCGTTGTTATATCATGCATATGAGTAACCATTTCAAGAATGGCAAACATCACAAGTGTAAGAGGGACCTAATTCCGTACTTTGGGTTTTCATCAGCTCTAGACCAAGAATGTTTTTTAATAATTTAATTGCTGGTTAAGAGGTTGTATATATATATATATATATATATATATATAAACAAGGTAGGTCTATAATAGCAAAACAGTGACTTGTTCGAGGGAGGACAGTGAAGGTGGCGGAGTGACATGTTTTCATGACAGACTACTGCAGTTAAGGGATTTATGCAGGAGAAATTGGCCGTGGTTGTGTTCTGCAGTTTAGTGGTTTGTTTGTTTGCATAAAATAATGCAGGCCGAAGGTTTAATAATAAGTTATTTTATTGTGGCGGATGCCATAAGAATTAAATTGAAAATGCATTAGAAAATATTTTCAGTTCGTTTTTCATGGAGACGTATAGTGCGTGTGTGTGTGTGTGTGTGTGTGTGCGCGCGCGCGCACGCGCGTGTATGCATATGCGTGTGTGCCAAACAGGCAAAATGCCTGTTGACCAGGATGTTAAGGAAGATGCATTACGAGCGAAAGTTATGAATTCAGACCACATAGTGAAGTGAATAATTTCTAATTTTTAAAAATTCTTTAATTGTTTTAAGTGAAATTATTTCAGCGATTTAATATGTGATGTTCGGCGATTAAAGCAAATAGTGTAAAGGGGCAGCAAACTGTGTTTTTCAAAATAACACTGGAAAAGAGAGGATAATTCAACGACACGATCAGTAACACAAAGAAGGCGGGCATGCTCTCGAAAGCATTACTGATATTCTAATTTTTACGACAGACATCCCGTTATGTTTATGATACTACAAATGAGTGCACAGTTACCATCAGCACATTAGCTACAATTGCACTGATGTATATTTCTACCAGAATTTGGTCACATTCAGGCCAGTGCGTTAGGCAAGAAATAAAGTTGCAATTAGAATATCATGTTATTGTTGGACTGAGATTTCAGTCTTTGGTCAAAAGCACATGTAAATTAACTGTGGGATTTAAAATAGTTACAATATATTACGAAATAATAAAATTATAAAATATTATCAAGGAACTAGTCCACTAATTTTTATACTCTTTTCCCTGAAGAATACTGTGTGTTGTGATTTCCTTGTCTCATCTGATAATTCGTGTTCATTAAACGTGGCGTGCGATGATATAGGATGTATTTAATAAGAAGTATACTGATATATAAAGGCTTATAAATCATTATTTGTTTTTCTCATATTATATATGTTGGTAGATATCCAAATGTATCGTTTATGTCGCAATTTCAATGCTTATTGGTACTGATGTATAAAATCCGAATGTTAATTTTTATGTCGGAGTTTTTCTTGTAGTGTACTTTTGGAGCAGGTACTATTGAATCATCGTACATCCCCTGTCGGAGATGATACATTTAGTTATCTGCAAATTATATAACGTTAGAACAAATAATAGCAGCATAACATAAAATTTGCAGCATTTGCTGTCGCACTGGTGGGTTTTTATTAGACTTTATAAGGTTTATTATTACGGCGAATCTTTTTCTAGCTTCATTCATTGACTGTTAAACCTCTCGAGAATCGGCCTATGACGTTACAGTAGCTAATGTGGGGCGGGTAGTTATCGGTCATGTAGGAAGAGAAAAACACTCTGCCTCGTATACATCGTATATCATCGCAGGACGCCTAAAGTGAACAGAATTTATCACACGAGACAAGGAAGCCACAACACACAGAATTTTTCAGAGAGAAGAATATACAAAACTAATGGGTTACGGTTTTAAACTTGGCAATATGATACTATTTCATTATTGCGCAATATAGTGTAACTATTTTAAATCTCATATACAATTTACGCATTTTTTTTTTGCGAACGACTCAGATCTCAATCAAACCAAAACATGAAAGTGCAATTGTAATATTGATTTTTATTTAATATATTGGCCTGAAAGTACCCAAATTCTGGTCGAAAAATGTAGCCATTTAACTTGAATTAATAGACACCAGTAAATAGTCGTGGGGATGGTAAATGTGCACTCATTTGTAGTGAACTTTCAAAATTTTTATTTGTAGTCCGTGGGAAATGACATGATATTTTAAACACGTAAATTATCAAGATTTAATTTTGCCGACATTTAACGTATGTAGCTTGCCTGCATTACTGGGCATCGCAAGACAACCTTATCAACTTTAGAATCAAGTACAAGCAGTCGGTGATTATGTGGGTTCTTTATACGAAAGTATGAAGGAGTTTTGCAGAGTTGTTTGTGCGCAAATTACTAGAACGCCTAAGATACAATGTTCGTAATAGCTTATATTTTATCTTCATAAACACGGATGTAAGAACGTGAAATCACGAATACGTCACTCCAGTGTTCGTACTCACACCTCGTTTCCCTTATGGTACACTTTCCGTTCAAACACAGTTCTAGAATGTGATCTGTTCCTTTGAGGTTTAGTGTCAAATTAAAAATGTTTTCTTTTATACTCTTGCTACAGCATCTGCTCACCTCGTGCTTACTAATTTAGTTACTACCAACATAGCAGCTTTCTCCCTTTACATTTATGTAACAAAGCCAGACATAAGCAGAATGTAGTTTGCTTGTGTTCTCCTGGGCCCTCATATTTGATAATTTTTAACACATTTCTTTACTTACAATGAACTTCATGGTGGTGGTAGTTGCTGGTTGTTAACTCCGTGGCATCAAGAACTGTGTTAGTGGACCGTCGCTGGGGAAAGGACTCATCCTAACATTTATACTGACAGGCACTAACACCCCCTCTCCCCATCCCAGCTTCCTTCACACCGAGACATTTCATTACTAATGTTTCTGTCGTTACACGCTCTCTTCCATTTCCGTGCATGATTTACCTAACAAGGCTGTCCTTCATTGTTAACACATTTTTAGCATTTTTTTCTTGCCGTGTTGATGTTTAGTCACTGCAGGAACGTACAGGAAGTTCGCTGTCTTTTTCTCAACGTTTTTTATCATTCTGTGTTTTTCTCCAAGTACAATCAGAGTGGTCTACGTGATTTGCCTTTTATAGATAGATTACAGACAAACAAGATAAACAGTTAAATATTGAAGGGCAGCTACTGAGATTTTAGTTAGATGCAATGCTTATAATAACCTAGAAATGAATGGTATTGTGTATTTTGGAGTCATGTGCTAATGTAAGTTATTTTACGTGCAACAATAGTCATTATGTTAACGCTACATATTTCGGCACTGATCTGTAAGTGAACATCAGTCGTCTTAATCACAGATGTTACAAACACACTAATGCTGGAATATCCAGTGACAGAAACAATGAGCAAAATTGACCAAATATTGTTGAATATGACTGAAGCGTAAAGCAGTACATATATGTATCTACAGGCTTATGTGCATATTGATGCTTAACAATTCACTGTTGTATTGTATATTTATGTACAGACGTGTATAACCATCTGTCCAAATGTGTAAATATTATTTTCTTATTTATGAATAAATTAATGGAGATCTATACTGTAAACAACTGACATAGTTGAATGATAGAGAATTGCTTGTAAGACCGACGACCCGTTTAGAATGAATGCAAGCAAGCAGACAACTACAGCGATTTTTTTTAATGTAACGTCCTGTAGTTGGATAGGCAGTAAATGAGACGCCAGGTAGGGGTTACAGAGTTACGTAGTTCAGCTGATAGTTACACGTAAACCCTTAGCTGCTATAAGGAAGTTGAACAATAACAGTGCACAAGGTGAAGCCTTAAAACCGCGGATTCAATTATTGTGGAGGCAGAATGCTGTGGAGGAAGATTCATTTACTTAATGGGAGAATGTGCAAGGAAGAACAAATGCCGAAGGGGTGGAATATTACTACGATATGCCCAATATACATAAAGGGTAAAAAGATTGAGTATGATAACTACTGAAGAATTTCAATCCTGAATTTGACCTATAAAATTATTATAGATTCTTCGCTCAGTATCTTGAACCTCATGTAAAAGAGACACCAAGTCACTCTCAGTGTGGTTTTGGTAGAAGTCCATCTACATATGATCAGATTTTCCATCTGAGAAACGGTCTTAGAGAAGTCCTATTATCATAATGTGGATATTCATCAGTTATATGTAGATTATAACCAAACATATGATTGTACGCAATTAGATCATTTGAAAGAAATTATGAAAACTTTTCCAAAAACCAGTAAATTCAACTAGTTAAGATGACATTGGAAAACTAACAACAAACTGAAAATCCATGGAAAATTCACTTACTTTTGGAATGGTTGTAGGACTGAACAAAATTAATGCATTATCCACACTCTTATTTATTCTGTGACTGGAGGAGAAGATTGTAATGAAGTTGAAAACAAAACCAGGAGGCACAGTATTCATAGAACAAGGCAGCGCTTCTTATATGCATATGATGCCGTAGTTTTGGGACGTGCAGTTAAATATGTCACAGAATCAATAGAACGTGTGAAAAACGTAGCATCAGAAATTGGCTCGACCATTTATGTATCAAAGCCAAATATATGATTAATAGAGAAGAAACGGGAAATAATCCAGACGAAATTGGAAGAAATAAACAGAAAAATAAAAACGTAGAAATGTTTCAATATCTAGAGTCCTTGCTAACAAATTCAAACGAAGTTGAAACAAAAATAAGAGCGATCATTATTACTGGTAATAAATGCTACCATGCACTATATTGTAGTCTACAGAAAAGATATAAAACACCCTCGTTAAGTGTAGGTCTGTATAAAATGACAATAAGATAAATCGTGACCGATTGTGAGGAATTATGGGACCTAACGAATAAAATGGAAAGTGTTAATAACGTGGGAATGGAAAATATTGAGAAAAATACATGGACCAACATATGAAAATAGTTATTAGAGAATACAAATGGATCAAGAAATATACATCATAGCTTCAGAGAGGTCGCGGAATTCGCTGGTATAATTTGCAGGAATTGCTGCATGAGGGAAATTTCTTCACATTTACATGCTTCGTCGCCTTTGGGATGCGGTCAGCAGGAAAGGCCTCGAAAAATATAGAACCAGCAATTGGTTTATCCTTCACGACAATGCTCCAGCACACCGGTCTGTTTTGGTCAAGGATATCTTAGCAAGGAACAATGTGACAACACTGGAACATCCCTATAACCTGGCTCCAGCTGATCTTTAGCTGTCCCTCCACTGAATTAGCACTGAAGAAATGGCGCTTTTTGATGCTACTGACATCATTAAGAATGTGACGGAGGTGCTGAAAAGGCTTTCACAAAAAGGCTTCCAGGAATGTTTTCAACACCTCTCCAGTCGCGCCAGAAGTATATAGTTGCACAAGTGGATTATTTTGATGGAAATATAGTTTAAATGATTGTATTGTTTTGAATTTAACAGAACTAAAATAATTCCGAGAACATTTTGAAGCTACCACGTATATCAGATTTAAATCTCTAACTTTTGTAACCGTAATTGAAGTATGTTGATTCAAATGGCTTTGGCATGTAAGAGTGGATGGAGAAAGGACAGCAAAATGGTTACTGGGAGACACGCCAGGAGGAAGGTAAAAGTATGGATGACCTAGACTAAGGTTGATGGATGATGTTGAATCGGACGTGAGGAGTATTAGCATAAAAAGGAGAATAAACGCGCTGGGCAGAACAGAATGGCCATATGTCATGAGGGAAATCAGGAACAAACTCGAAGAGCCATAGTGGTAAAGAAGGAGTGAAGAAGAAGTCTTTTTTTTTTCCATTTCCTAGAACACTTTTTTTACCGCTTAAATGGCGCGACTTTAAACCCCCCATCTCCGTGGAAAAGTGAGACAAGAAAGAAATTAGTAGCTGCATAACGAATAAATATTTAGGCCGAGGTTTTTGGAGAACTTTTATTATATGTGCCTAATATTTGTCTGTTAAATCATGGAAGACTAAAACATTTATTCGTGAATCATGTGGAAATCCTTTGACTTTGTGCCGGAACAGTGAAGAAGAATAATTTCTTGTAATTTCTCAAGAAGAAGTCTGTTCCTAGTAATTCGATGTAGGATTATATTGCAAAAAAAAAATCGATCGATTGCACCCATTCTCCTTGTGATTTAATCTTTCGAATCGAAATTTTAAATGCGGTTGCAGGAGCAGTATAGCCAGCTCAGATGCCTCTATCAGTTAAACTGTCCCGCCTGTTAACTGCAGACTTAAGCAGTCCACAGTCCTAGGCTGAAAAACAGCGATTAGCAAATTGTGGTCGGAAAATTAAGAGCTTCAGGAAAGCAGAACTTACTAACGACTATGTTTTCTATTTCGTCAATAAACAGGAGAGATATTTATGCAGCATCATAAACGTTAAAAATAAATTAGATATGAGAGATACAGGGTGTGGGCATAGCTTGGGGCCGGGGGGGGGGGAGGAGTGATGCGGGTGCTCCGGGCAGCACGGCGGCAAAATAAAAATTTTGAATCTAAAAAATTTATTTTCTCCTCTTCAAAAACTTGAAATTATTGAACAAAACAGAAGGACAATACGTAAATACCTGTGAATAAAAACGTTTTTGATTTCTGCAAGGGACAGCCATTATGGTTACTCTCCCCGGGCGCCAAAAGACCCAGGCACGCCACTGCAAAGAGTGTCACAAAAACAAGCCGCAATGGTAATTTGAAACTTTTAAAAGTTATATGTGGCTGCCATTACAGCTTTTCCCCACAGACATTATGAATCTTTTGTTCCGGTACTGAGAAATTTCTCCCGTGTGTAGGTAAATGAACTACGAATATAAACCCGAATAACGCAGTTGGTAAAACTGGATGCAAATGGAAAAAAATTACAATTATAGGAGCGTTAACAAAATTTCGATAATCGACTATTAGCTTCGTCGTGTCTTTCCGTCCATCCGTCTACATGAAACAACTCGGCTCCTATTGTACGGATTTTCATGAAATTTCATATTTTGGGGCTTTTCGAAAATACGTTGAAAAAATGAAATTTATTTAAATTCCAACAAGAATAACAGGTGCTTTACATAAAGAGTTATGCACATTTATGAAAGTGTCTCGTTGAATTCTTCTTCGAATGAGAAATGTTTCGGACAAAAATTGTAGAGAAATTGAAACACGCATTACATGTCAACTAACGCTTTTCTGAAATTATGCCATTTATGAGAAAATGTGGAAAAATATGGTGGAAAAGGACAGACCACGCATGACCATATGGCGCATACGCATTGCATGCTGAATACTTAAGGCTCCAAACACATACACAAAATATGTAATACTTGTTTTCCTACTGCAACAGCGGTTGCAAGAATGCGCCTCAATGTTACTTTATACATACATTTCCTGTCTTGTTAAAATTGACAGTTGGAAAAACGTCGTTGTTTAGGGTTTGCTAAATGTTTTAATAACAATCGAGATTTCAGAACTGGTCATTGTAGGGATCTTTGCCCATATTTGAAGCCACCTATACAAAAGCAGGAATATGGAGAAGTAGTGAATGTACAGGATTGAAGTGAGATGCAGTAGATACGGCGCTGTACGCTCAATGATTTCATAATCACCCGAAGAAACGAGATGGAGAGAATTAAAGCCAAACATGGAGAGCCATGAACTTGTGTCCGTTGACGAATCACGGAAGCGTTTTCGTGTCATTAATAACAAGTGGTTTGCCTTGTCACAAAGCACGGAACGCATTACATATAGGTGCGTACCTGATCCACCTTACAGCATGTAATCTGTTTAAATAGGTTCAGTAGGATGTCGAGTGGCGTCATAAAGCAGCTATATTTTCAGCTCTGATAATTAAACGTCTTTAACTGTCGACGTTGCTGAGTGCTCGGCCCAACCCCTCAATGAAACACCTGCATATCGCAAATGATTTGTTGGTTTATTTTAATGTGTTTCTTGATGGAGTAACGCGATTTTTTGTAGACAATAAATGCATTTTAGAGCATGTTGCCAATAACGCAAGGTTAAATTTAATGGCTTGTTTTATAGAATTTACAATAAGGAAGTTGCAAAATAATAGAAGAAGGAGTGTAAGGGAAATAGGAGAAAGAAAATGAAAGTAAATTAGAAGGCAGAACAACCAGAGTTAAGGAAAGGCCTAGTAAATGGCTGTTTTTCATAATATGTAGATATCTTTTTATATGTATTTTTGTTTGTATTAATGAAACGCTGCCAACAAGTTGCATTACGATATAATATAATATTCAAACTTAATTAACAAAACATCCTCCCCCCCCCCCTTGTGGGTTTCATAAATAAAAATGAAAATAACAAGATACTACTCAGTTTGAGAGACTGTCATTTACAAGATTCATAGGATTTCATAATTGTACAACTTGTTTAAGTTTATCACGACAAATGCAATAGCATGGTGCTTAAAATTGGTTTTACTTTATAACATCGTAACCTAAGGTACCGGAAAGGCGTAACAGTGGCTGTAGCAAGTAGCAAAAACATGTTCCACACTTCTCAGGCTAATGTTACATGACTGTATTTTTATTGTCTAATAATGCACATTTGCTGAATTGTTAAGTACATCTGTATATGAAAGGTTAAGATATATAAAGATTGCTGTCTCCCGGGATGTTGCGTTGATTCGAGCAGTCTCGTCCCAGTTATTCCGGATGAACGGATTCAAGTCTGTGTCGATTGACTCTGGAGTAGGTTTTTATTTGGCTCAGTTAAAAGAATAGTATATTGAGCAGAGGAAGGAGGGAGAGCTGCTTTTACCAATGTGCTACCTCTAACCCACCTGCGGATCAGAGAGAGCAGTGTAATAGGAAGATGAGCTCATGCGGTGGGCGTTATGCCGAGGCAGGAGGATCTAGCACTTATGAAAGCTATGTTCAACCTTGAGCTTTCCCCAGTTTTCCTTCGGGAGCTGAGTTAAGGAGTGGTGGCTGGCAGGAAGAAGAAGGCCATTGCGGCCTCCAAGGACAACACGAAGAACGCTTCGGGCCTCGAGCGTCAGAGAGGAGTCGGGAGTGAGGTTTTGACATCCCGCGAGTCTCCTCAGATCCCCGTGAGGAAACGGAGAACTGACTAGCTTTCCAGGCCAGACGGCCCGTCCGAGCCCGGCAGCCGTCGTCCTGGGCGCCGGCCGTCTGTTCGGATCAGTCCCGAGGACAAGGGCTCCACGTGCGAACTAGCTGCCGAGAGCAGCCGGCAACTAGGACCGACCGAGGGTGGGCTGGCGTAGCTGCGGTGGTATCCGGGCGCAAAGGTCCGCAACAGTCTAGTGGGCCGCACAAGCCCCATTCTAAGGGTTCGGACCACTTTGAACCCACTGCCTTGTCAGAGGCTACCACTAGGCTCATGTCTCTCGCAGACATTTCCGGACCTCTGTGTGGCATGCCTGATGGCACCACAAGAAACGAAAAAGTGGTCACAAATTGTATCGCTACCGCAGAAGAACGGCAAAATAAGACTCCCATCTACGTTTCGGGGGTCACGGACACGCGTGGCTTTCAGACATGGATACGGGCATCGTGTCACAAAGGGCTTTCAGCCCAGATTAAGGAAGAAAGGCTGATGCTTGTCCAACGAATCGCTGACGGCTTCAGAGCCACAGTCAGCGCAATGCCATCCCTTGATGGGAGTAAGGGTGTGGGTTTTCACACCTTCTCTCTCGCGGAGGATCGTTGTTTATGTCTGCTGAGTAAGAATCTGAGGACGTCCTCTGAGAGGAGCTGGGGACTCGGATACCTGTGTCCAGGGAGTCTTGCAGTTCCGCTCCGGGCGCCGTGACCAGGAAGCCTCCAAGGCCAGAACCCTAATCCCGCACTTCATTGTGTCGGTAGCGCGGGGACCTGAGGTGGTGAAACTGCCCCCTGCAGTGCAATCCCTACCAACTTTTCGGCCATATGCAGGGCTACTGCGGTTACGCACGCCGGTGTGTTGTTTGTGGTGGGACTCACCTCCCAAGAGAGTGCTTTATCTTTGCACTTTCGCGCCAGACTTCGCCCTCAGTTAGCTTTTTGGTTGGTTCGTTGGTTGATTCCCAGTTAGTCTTCTTGTTCACACGACATATGAAGCACGTCAGCGCATAAAATACAGAAGCCAGGGAATCACCAAAAAGAAAGAATACAATATTTTGTTATCTTGATAGTGAAGATCCAACTCTTTTAGCCTGGAATGTAAGAGTTCAGCTTTTTTAAGACAAACTAAAATCACGGACAAGGTCGTTAAGACCTTCTTGAGTTAATAAGTGGGGTTCAGTTGTTGAACAAAGTGCTTCAAACGTCGGATCACAATGAAAATTGCCGCTTCTTGCCGTTCGTGATCTTTATCAGAATCAGAGGTGTTGTCGCAGAAAACGACATTTTCCGAAGGCTGTGGTACAGGCAGCTCATCGCTGTATGTGACAGGCCTCATTGTAAATGGCTAATCTGGATATTTAACTGTGTGTCTGGATTTGGATGATCTCCGTTATGTTTATTAAATGATAGTGACAATAGAATGAAAGGTCCTTTGTTTCTCTTCAGACTAAGGGAAGGCAAACGGCATTTGGCGTGAAAAGCTTCACACAGGTTTCGCAACAACTATGGAGGGCCAAACGTTTATCTTGGCCACCCCTGTACACCCAAAATAAAGCTCAGAACATTTCTTAAAACAGGGTAAAATTTCGCCTCTGAAATATGAAGGTCAGTTTATCCCACACGCACACACGCAATGGAAGGCCTCACGATGATACAAACATTTTCTTGGCGTGATGGAAATATAATAAACACAATACTTTTACACAAAACCCTTCACGAAAGGGAATACGTAACAATTGTAACTTATCACAATGAAGTCCGGCACACCACTGGCAGTGCAGTGTTCCTCAAGCAGAGCTTACTGTTCGTTTCATGTCCAAACGTGTCAGTACATATCTGAGCATGTACAGTCTGGCTGTCTGTGATTGGGCTGACATGCCTACTGCCTTTGTCATGATTAAGTTTTCATGCCCATACTACGTTTAAAATGTAATGAGGTGCCTCAGCTATATTAAGACACAATGGAAACTTCACAAAAAATTAAATTCGCTAAAACTTCATACACAAAATTTTGTCACACAAAAACTTGCGTGATTGAACATTATTAATAACATATTTGAATTCAGCGTCGAAAAATACATGAGAAACTCAGATTAGTTTTCATGTAACAAAAATTATGTGTACCAATGTAATTTATGTTTGATTTCAAAAACCGTTGAATAAAGAGAGACCAACTTGATGTCACTTGCTTTATTATTTCATTATTTAATGCTCAACATGTTTCGGATGTTAATACATCCATCCTCAGGAGCTTGCGACTTATTTGTTGAGTTA
>Ga0123355_10015634_pt1 | contig 11931 bp, 5 predicted proteins | sample TergutEmb28metaG_3_FD_89872 | JGI IMG/M metagenome (GOLD analysis project Ga0123355, IMG submission 89872) | Embiratermes neotenicus P1 segment gut microbial communities from Petit-Saut dam, French Guiana - Emb289 P1 | ecosystem: Host-associated > Arthropoda: Insects > Digestive system > Gut ... | reverse complement strand
TCCTCCCTCAATGTCAGCGACCAAGTTTCACACCCATACAGGACAACGGGCAGGATTATAGTTCTATATATCTTGATCTTTAAATTTTTGGACAGCAACCTGGATGACAGAAGATTCTGCATCCTAAAGGCGGAAAACTTCAACATTATGGCACTTTCCAATATGGTGCCGTGTAGTTTGGTAGATAAGTATGCAGTTTCCGTGGAACACAATGCCTCTTATTTCTACCCCAAATAGTTTCCTCTGAAATGTTGGTACCTTCCTAACTGATAGTACATTAAAAGGACGTTACTTCATATCTGCAAACGCCCAGGAAATATATAATCTTTGCCTTCACTTTATAAAATTTAAAATTTGTCCACAGAATTACTATAATTCTCCGAATAAAAAGCGATTATTTATCTTGACATCATCAACCAATAACGCTCGCAAATGAGACAAACTCCTTACAACAACGTAGGAGGAAAATAAGTGAATGGCTTTCATCAGTTCCTTACTTGAGTGGATTAAGGTGCTTTAGGACCGAGCAAATATTTTTTTTGTCAAGAAAAAAGGCTCCTTATTTTCAGATCTACAAGGCAAGACTGAAGCAGGACGATTATCATTTTAACTGTGCTGGGGTCCAAAGTTTGAAAATCTGGTCACCTGAAACATGCGGATTAGTGTTAGCTGTTCCCTCCAATTGGTGTGCAAGATTCATTTCTTACTGTAATAACGTTTAACACACAAACACAGTAAGTCATAAGACAGGTGAAAGATAAAACAATTCCTGTACAGGTCTGTTTCTGGTCTTGAGGGTTACGGGATCTTGAGGCTCCCAGATAACGAGACAATCGGCACATAAATGTGGTAAAATTGTCAGTCTTACGCATCAGGCCGCCTCTATCCCACAAGAAATATTGCTGATATTCATTTCTGTTGGTGGATGAGTCAAACCCAGAGCTATTAAGTCGATAAATATTTCCAATGACACCATCAGAAATCCAACCCGCGACCTTCCGGCTTGTAGTGCAGTGCCTCAACCAACGATAGAATTTTAATGGCCATTTTGTGATTCATAATCTTCCTTAATGATATCCATTTAATGAACAAGAAAAGTGCACAAACCCAAATGTGCAATGATGGTGTTACTGAAATGCTGTACTCGATTTTCCGTGGTATCAGCAACTGCAGTGCAGTCAAAGACATTTAAGTTTGCCTTGTTTCAGCGATAAATACAAACCAATCTTAGTGAAATTCACTCTGTATTACAGCAAATCGCAATATGGCCCTAAGGTTGACTCAGCCCCTAACAGAAATGAGTTCCAGGAATATTTCCTGGGCGGGGGGTAAAGGCTACCGGTGTGTAGACCTAAAAACCTTACCATCTTCATGTGCTGACTGACTTGAAGTCTGGGAGCCTCCGCTTCCTGGAACCCTCAGGGCCTGTCCAGGCCTGTAATGAGATTGCTTTACGTTTTTTATTACAGTAAATACAATATAGTCTAATGCAGTTAAGTTCACCCGGTTTCAGTGATAAAAACAAAGTAGTAAATATCCCCTTACATAACAAAACGTGACAAAGAATTATACACCCAACGTGTATTTCATAAACACTGGATACTTCAACACCAGCAGATATTTCAATATTCCGTTCTACTGCTTGGTACTGCAGAATGCTGTATTTCCGAACTTTCAGGTTACATATATTGCCAACAAGCGACCAGGAAAGCATAAATAAACCGAATACTTTACACATAATAAACCTGTACAGTAAACAAGGATTTGTAGGACTTCAATCCACGTCACTTCTAAAATACTGCAGTATCTAACTCGAGATGAAATTCTGATTTAGAATTTATTTATTTATTTATTTATTTATATGGGTCCGATTTCCATCGGTTATTTAGCGAAGAGCAGACTATTTCAGTAAACAGAATAAAGTTGAAAATTAAGAAATACAAAAAGCGCGCGCGTGTGTTTGTGTGTCGTTGTTAAATATGAAGTTACAGTTACGTAGTTCACTACATAAATAAGTTGTTCCACGTGGTCTTCACGTGCTTGGCTATAATTCCTGACCCGTATGACCAGGTAACCTGTAAGGTTACGAAACACTGCGGCGTTATTTATACGTCTTGCAGCGTTGAGAATTGGCCGAAGTAGTTTTTCGGATACTGCGTGACGATTCGTCTGACACAAGGGGGTGCTCCGTCATGCTGGTAGTTGATGTGACGTGTTAGCAGAATAGTGGTTCTCAACATCTCTACGCCGCAAGCCAGTTTAGGCCAATAGCATTTTCTCCCGGCCAAATTACTCAGAAATAAAGATAATGTAAAATAACAAACATAAGACGTTATGCAGAATGTGGCTTTTGAATAATTTAATAAAATTAAGATAATCATAATTGCATTTATAACATTCTGCATTAGCCTGATTTCAGCATTGTGACTACTCCTACGGCTCTTATATCTATAGCTAGTCTGCGCGATCTTATAGCTTTGAATTTTTCAGTATTTTGCGAGTTATTCCTCAAAATGAGAAATTTTGTCAAGCGTAGAATAACTTCGGCAATAAAGAGGATAATATTCTTTACAGACGTGATAGTTTGCTGTTAAGAGGCTGGCTACCTTCATAGTCAATGGCCTGTGTCATGTTTTATACCATGAGTGTCAAGCTGAAATTGCTGCAGTGTCACTAAAAATATTATTTTTATTAAAAAATACTGCTTTTAATACATTTATCGAAATTCTGTGAGTTAGTAATAAGTGGATCCATTAAATTGTTTCGCGACCCACTCAGAGTCGCGACCGATAGTTTGAGTGAGAAACGCTGTCAGTAGAGGAATTTACTCTCAGAAGATTGGCGTTTCGTGTTGCAGAAGTATCTCCCGTCAGACGCTGAGGGAACATGTCTGGTCCAGGAATTTGTTCACACCATACACTTACTAGTATTTACTTCTGACTGTTCCGCGTAGATCATCATGATTCCCTGATTGGTGTGTCTGACCCTGTTAACTCCATTGCGGGTAAAATGGGCCTCTTCGGTAAACAAAATATTACGTAACATATCGGTTTAGCATTAATCCAATGGCAATAATCCAGCCGGCTACACAATTCCGCAAGTTCCAGATGCTGAAACCGCTGGATATGGTACAGACACAACCCTTCTGTACGTGACCTTCTGCAGAACCGTATGAGCGGAACACTGAGCAGTGTCGAAATTCTTCGTGAAATAGCGCAGGGACTTTACTCTTCTTCTTGTTCGAAGATATCGTGGCCAATATTCTTCAACAGCGGCCGTGGCCTAACCTCAGCAAACCCCTTACACAAAATGTATATCGTTCAAGAAACGGCAATTTGTCGTAACCCACACACTTCGTCAGAATGAGACATCCGCATTACTGGACAGCTGGGTCACAAACGCACATTCTGTCAAAATGTGGTGTGCACAAAAGCAATTGCTTGCACATAAATTTTCCTAAAAGCGTAACTAGTTTAACTGTTGGTCTTCTGAGAATCGGTAGGGGTTTCTCTCTCTCTCTCTCCTGTATTTCATATTGTTGGTTTACGAAAAAACGCCGTTTCATGAATGATATCCGTGTAGTCCTCGTGACAGAAAAGCACGTCTACAATTAATCATTACTGAACAATTCTCACATCAACAACTGACTGCATTATTTGTTCTCCCACGCGATGCTGGCGCTTCTGCTCACAAGCACCTGAACACAACCCACGCATGCGCTAATTTCCTACACTTAGAACGCTACTATATCAGTAAATGTTGTGAATCGAACCCACGTCAATGCCATTGCTGACTCTGGAACTAGATCATCGAGAATTTTTTCAAGTTTTCACGGTCATCATTGGTTATCTGATGGTCTCGTTTTTGGTTTTTACGCCGTGTGGCAATGCGTGAGGAGGAACATAATGCGTCCATCTTACGTGCGACCAAGTCTGGTTCACGTGGATGCTGAAGTGGTGTGGGAGAAATGAATGTGCCGGTCATACTGAAAAGTTGAAGAAAGTATGATAAATCGGAGTTCTAACAGGGCAGAAGAATGAGGCTAGTACTTGTATAGGGCCAATGGAAATGCGGTGCAGAAACTGCCCTTTTACAGCTCAACGCTGAGAAATGTGCAGGTGGACAGATGTATCGAGCTTGTGAACGGCCCCTTGACGTTCAACAGAGGGAAATGTGCAGGTGAACATAATGTGAGTGTCGAGCCTGTGAACGGCTCCCAGACGTTCAACAGAGGGAAATGTGCAGGTGGACATAATGTGAGTGTCAAGCCTGTGAACGGCCCCTTGACATTCAACAGAGGGAAATGTGCAGGTGGACATAATGTGAGTGTCAAGCCTGTGAACGGCCCCTTGACGTTCAACAGAGGGAAATGTGCAGGTAGACAGGTTTATCGAGCTTGTGAACGGCCCCTTGACGTTCAACAGAGGGAAATGTGCAGGTGGACAGATGTATCGAGCTTGTAAACGACCCCTTGACGTTCAACAGAGGGAAATGTGCAGGTGGACAGATGATAGGTGACTTCACCCACACGACCATCAATATATCACGTAGTATTGTCCTCAAGTCCTGATACAGCATAATAACTCGGGAGAGTGCGGTATTTGTTTCTCTGGGTAAAGTTTTATGAGCAAATATTGCCGACAACGTGGTTGGCGCACGAGGCAGAAGTGTAGTAGTATGAAGACATGCATTTTACATAACTCATACATGTCCATCGTGTTTTACCGAAATGTGTGTCTATCGGTCTCGGTGAGTAAATGCTTTGTAACATTACGTAACCTAAATTTAAGGTCTGTAACAATCAGTCGTTTAATTGTACAGCACAAATATGATTATTGATACCGGGAAGCAACGGTTCTAGAACGCAAGCCGCTTGCGTGGAACTCAGCTGTAACATCTCTTCTTGCATAAGTAAGTGTGTTTCCTTCCCCCAGAGTATGGGGTGAGATGACTTGATGTAAAATAATTTATTGCACTTAAGGGATATTCTGTTGTATAAGAAATGTTGTGATGGAAATGCAGATATAGACTTTATCACCAAACAGGTCATGCCACTGGAGTACGTACGGAGAAGAGATCACGCTTCCAGCTGGGAAGGAAACTTTTTTCTTGCGCCTCATTAAGTTAAAACAGGGAAAATTACATTGTGAAATACGTTCAAAGCCTGTAAAATCCCATACAGAAACCTGAAAAGGATGCAATAAATCTGGGTATTTCATAAAATTGCCCTTGGTACAGAAGATTCACTCTGAGCTTATATTTAATAAATTTATTTACTGAGGTGAAACTCTGTCCATGTATACTCACATCAAACTTGTGTTGAGCATAAGCTATGTTGGTGCCCTGAACAAGAACAAAAAGGATGCAGTAAAATAGTTACAGTGTCCGAAGAACCTGGTTTTCCACAAGCAAGAACATCTATCTGCAACTGCTCCCTCTTTTTCTGAGAAAAACTGTATTCCTGACGAGTTCGATAAACACAAACTTTCTGGTTACGACTATTTACAGTGGTTTTTAATGGTCACACGGAACTTACAGTGCGAAAGGCACAAATTTTGTCTGTCACACGTGGATTAGGAAAGTGTCGACAAGTAGTACACAACTACTGCACCCTCGTGTTACATATTTGCCAGGTAAAAGGCGTCCTAAAGCCTTCATGGAACGTCCAACATAGCGTACAGACAAATGTGTTCTATAAATGAATAACGAAATGAGAGAACTCGTTGCTACGTACTTAAAGTAGTCGAGTCGGCAGGGAAGAGAGGTGAAACTATCATTCTTATTGCCTGCTGTAAATAAAAAATGGTAAAGGTAAAGCAGTCCCATTACAGGCCTGGACAGGCCCAGAGCGTTCCAGGAAGTTAAGGTTCCCAGATTTCGTGACAACGGCACAGGATGGTAGTAGGTTGTCAACCTTAGGCACCGGCCGCCTTTACCCCCAGGAAATACTCCTGGTAATCATTTCTGTTAGAGGCTGAGTCGACCCCAGTGTCATAGTGCGATCGGAAGGATTTTATGTCAATGAAAATCCATTGACACCAGCTGGGATCGAACCAGCGACCTTCCGATTTGTAGCACAGCACGTTAACCACTGTGCTACGGCGGTCCCTTATTGTCTGCTGTATAGCAGAGGGAAATTCCATGATGTACTGAGTTTTTAAAGGAAAGAGGAATAAGAATGAATTCGGAGATGGAATGTCAATGGTTTCCTACAGAACAATGAATAAAACTGCTGCATACGTCACCACTGTCGTGTTCACATATGGGCTGAATAATTATTTCATACCTAGGAAGGAATCAAGAATATCTATGTTTATCTTAATACCCACAAGTCACAATGTTCAGACACTAACGTTCTCGACTTCGATGCAGAAATGATGCCCTAATCCTGTATCACAAAACGCATCATTTGCTGCTTCTAGACCGAGCTTTCTACAAACCATTAAAGACACTCTGGCAAAAAGCAGTGAACAAATGGCTGCACAGTAGCTCAGCTCGAAAAATAACACGTCTTCAGTTACGCTAAATTTTCAAATACTGTAGGTAATAAGGCTCGAACATCTGGAAACGACAAAGCATGATTTGCACCTTGCGGAATTTACCTTTATTTCCCAAATATAATCTATAATGCATTGGCAACACCCAATCGCGCTGTGGAAGAAAACATTATATTGCAGCCGTACAAAGAGCTAAGGACCAGCCTGTAACCGGTAATCAGTAATTAAGCTAATTCGGCAAACTGCAGTTTGGGTTTTAGGCTTATGATGGCACTCATTTAGGGCACTGGAATTCCAGAAGTCCCGAATATTGTGCTGTCCTAGCCAATGGATTCAAAACCATAAGCTACGGAATATAAATGAATTTCTGAATAAAGTTCATGCATTCCACTCTCGATGTACAGTGCAGGCGGCCCACACCCTCAGCTCATCACCTTGCCATAATGCACCACTTCTTTTGGATTAGTTACTGTCCCTGCTGTTGAGTTATTTGGTATGCTATACGCAACAATTCAAACTTACTTTCTTCCCTCTTTCTCCCCTTTCCTTTGATCGTTCCTTCATTCCATACACCCACCCTCACTCACTCATCCCTCTGACACCGCTCAAAAAAACTTCAGCCCTTACTTTGCTACTGCAGATGCATCCCCTCTCCAAACTCGCAAGGGAGACATTTTCTTCACAATATCGGAGCAAATTCAAGGACCACAGACATCTTGGCTTTGGAAAAGGGGATGGTGGGAAAAGATTTCCCTTCTTTGGTCATCACAGCATCGTTTCCAACATTCAAATCCTTCTTTTCACCACTTTTTTTATTCCTTTGACCTAACAAGAAACCTATAGTCCCTGTTGGCAGTTTAGAATTTCAAATACACTTCCACGTCTCCCTCTTTTCACTGTGAATTCATGTAGTTCTTTGGCTGCATTTGCTTCCCAGCCTTACCCGCTGCGAATAGATGGAAACATAAATAACCATGATGTTTGCGTAAACGTCCCTAGATATCCTTCAATGTAAAACAAGAAAGTTCATTACATCCGCTAATTGTAAATTACTAGCGAAATCTTGGTTGAAAATTCAAAGATAAATTTGACATTCCAGAGACATTCTTTACGACGATTCACTCTTATACATAGCACCCCTGAGAGAGACTTATAAAAATCACGTTTCCATGAAAATTTCAGCAAAGCACTAGACTATAGCGCCAACAGAAGAATATATAAATCCTAACTCTAACTGCTCTTTTGCTGCCACCTTCTGGCTTTGTAATTAATGACTGCCAATGATTTATCCATATTCCAGCACATCGCAGGCAACAAAAACAACCAGCAATATTAACTGCTCCTTTGTGCTGAATGGTAGACGCACTCCTAAACAAAACTTTGTTGATAAGAACATAAAAATGGGATGTTCTCAGTCTTTAAAATGGACTAAAATGTAGCTTAATTTTGTCAAATAACAATCGCAAATAATTTAGAGTATTTTTACTAAATTGTATGTTTGCAAGCAATATGTCATTGTAAAGATTCTCTGTTTTTGGCTATCCCCCAAAATGGTTGACAGCTGTCTTTGAAAAGCGCTGGCTTCATAACACATAGAACGCATATTTAAAAACAGACTTCAATTGATACAGTTATAATTTACTGCATGGGCATCAAATACTATGTCAGATTTGCAAGTGACCATAAACTAAAAGGTTAAGTCAATTATACTGCAGCATTTAATGATAAGCATTATGTTCTTGGTTTATGTTTGCGGACTGAGCAAGACGACTTTATGAAAGGTTAATTAGGACACGTTCACATCGGTAGTTTCGTTATTTGCTGACAGTATGGTAGCAAATAAAACGTGCAATCACGTAACACGCTTGGCTCACTTCTTTGACTCCAAGATGAAACAGGTACATGAAATTATGTCAATATGTCCTTCATCAAAAGTATTTGCAATATCTGCCTGTTTCTCTCTTTGTTTGCTTAATTATATATATTTTCTGATTTTACTGCGTAATAGTGGGCCCGGTAGCTCAGTCGGTATAGCGACTGACTACGGGCTGGAAGGTCCGGGATAGAATCCCGGTGGGGATGAGATTTTTCCGCCCGTCCAGACCGGCCCTGGGGCCCACCTAGCCTCCTGTAAAATGGGTACCGAGTCTTTCCCGGGGGTAAAGTGCGGCCGGGACATGCTGCTGACCACTCAACCCCTTCTAGTGCTGCGGTCATGGAAGAGTAGTGCTATACCTCTACCCACACTCTGGGCCACACCGGGCCTGTAACGGGATCACTTTACCTTTATATTGCGTAATAGAATAGCCGAGAATTACTGGTAAATTCATTTGGTTGTGTTCAGAATAAACAAGTTTACTGTGCCTAGGCAGAAAAACATAATGACGTGAAGGTTAGGTTCTTCAAATTCTTAACCTCAGTAACAAGCAGTAATTTTTTGTCGGCTAAACAATTTCCACTCTACCTGATTACGAGGTTGGGTAGGCTCAGCACTTGTATGAATGCGGTAGAGGAAGAAGAGTCCGTGTTTGTGCCAGTTACAGTACCCAAACCCTTGGACAGTCATTATATCAACTCAGTTTTTTCGGTCCTGAAATCATTTCATTAACGGTTTATTTTAAGAATTATCAGTAGCTAGAACCGCCAGGATGATAAAAAAGAGGAGGTGGAGAGAAAGTGAGAGTGGCCGTAGCGAAGTCCGAGTTACGAAAAACTTCGGGCAGGATAGCCGGACTGCGGGAGAGATCTGAAACCCGGGATCCCCGAATTCGAAGCGGAAGTGGGTTCACTCGACCGTCTCTGTACTGGAACACCGTATAGGTCCCTAAAATGGTAACGGCGAATGAGTCTAGCCCAACGAAGAAATTGTTTTAGAAATAAACCAAAGGTGTCAACAGCAATCCGCTAATCACTAAAGATCGGGTTATGAAACCCGACGACTCTGCCCTGCTAATACACAGTGCTCCACTGGACAAGATCCAAAGCCCAGTTACATCCTTATAAGCCTCTGTGTTAAGATGTGTTTTAAGGGTGACATCTAACCTTCTCTTCGGTCTTCATATTGACCACTAAATAAGAATTCTCCACACCAAAATTACTTTTGCATTTCTTACTTTACGGTGTTAGTTTCGTCGTTTCTACTTCACTGCCCACAAAATATCTCGAGAGCCGAAGCTTCTCATGCAATAGCCAGCAACACACAATGCTTTATCGTCCCTTCTCTCGTGTAATAGTATATAGGATTAGACGTACGAGGGGTCGTTTAAAAGCTATGGATGTGAAACTTGGTAATAATAGCTGGCTTCTGGACTTCGTCCACTGTCTAGTATTCCAGCACTAGAGGTACGCGGGTAATATACAGGTTACCAAGTTACTTTCTTCCGCATCAGTATTTCTACCGTTAGGTACTTGATTACATTCACTTCGATGGTATTAATTTCAACCTCTTTTTGTTTTTGATCAATTTCCCAACATTTAATTTCACATTTCGTGCTGTCACTTATCAACAAAATCTTATCCTAGATGAACCCTGGTTTACACTACTTCCGTGTCGACTGTATTGCTGACCTTTCGGAGCAACTTCCTGTCTCCATGTTCAAGATAAAAATTAGAATGAAGGGAAAGTATTGGAAAACAAAAATTTAGACATGTTCCTTCGAAACGTCGCCAGCACAGCGCAAGACCGTACATCGTAATAACCAGAATAGCGGGATTAACGTTAATAATGAATTGCCGTGCACGCTTAAAATAAGGTGTTAAAATAGAGGCAGTTTACGGACACAGGTTGTTTAGTGACGCAGCACAGACTTCTGCTGGAACAAACTCAGTAGGTTCCTCCCTGCCGTTTCACCTTAGGACAGAAACAGATCCAATTTGCCATTCCTGGTGTTCTCTTCTCACTACTATACAAATGATACACTCTACAGCCAGTAACACCGACATGCATAATTTGGAGACGCAGCCACATACCACGTAGATAGAATAAGAAAGAACTGTATGGGCGGGGCACGTAGCATGGATGGTAAAACTCAAAAATATGTGTAAGTTTTAATGGGAAATAGTCAAGGGCAGAGACTATATGGGGGAATTAGGCGTAGAAAAGAGGAAAATGATATTAAAATGGATCTTGAATAAATATGGATTGATGATTTGAATTTTCATAAAGGACGGGGAATTTCTTGGTCAATTGAGTGCCTAACACCTCCACAAGAAGGACACTGTGCCTCTACATGCAATGGCTGTTCCACGAGGCATCATTCAGTAACTTTTGAAGAGTATCCAGCCGTCTTGACATGTCTTGTAACAGGCGCCCGCTTTTCCACAATCGTATTTTATTAACATGACAGCATTTTCATCTTTCATCTCACTCAGAATAAAATCACCCTCCTCAGGCTTACTCTCCGTATTACAACCGGCCACCACCTCAAAAACTACCCTTAAAGAAATGTTTTATATCCGCAGCTAGGAGCTGTAATAATTTTCCCCCACCCAGATCGCAATATCCCCCCCACTCCTATAAGCCGCGGCGCCCCCATGGAGTTGTGGCTTGAGGGACCCCCTCTCGAGAGCTAACAAATAAATAAAGCATAGCGCCGTATAGATAAATACATAAAACACCAGCAAGCAAGAAACAGCTAGAGTAAGAGACTAGATCGGGCCTCTGGGAAAATATGCTGGAGGCCTGCCTAATACAATATTCAGTAGGAAATAGAAGTCGTGGGAAGTAAGAGACATCACACCAAAATTGAAAATGAAAAAACACCTCCGCACTATTCAATTGGTCGGCATAAGTTTCATAATGAGGAGCTTCGTAACTTTCATTCCATACTGTGATGTTAATTGTATGACCCAGTAGAGGAAGACGAAATGGGCCTGTCATTTGTCAGGCGCTGTAAAAGTGACAGATAAGTGCGGTTTTGGTCAGGACATCTGAAAAGGCCAAATTAAAGCTATATGTATATGAACGAATAATACTAAATGGGTCTTTAATATGTGGGGCGGTGTGGTGGAGACTGGATGCACATGGCTGAGGATAGAAACAGGGGGTAAGCTGCTGTGAACACCATAACGAATATCCGGGTTCCATGAAATGAGGAGACATGTTGATTGGGTGAGCAGTGAATAGCTTCTTAAGAGCTCTGGCTTAGTAACTCAGAAATTGGCTGCTTGGTTGGTTGGTAGGATGGTTGGTTGGTTGGTTGGTTGGTTGGTTGGTTGGTTGGTTGGTTGGTTGGTTGGTTGGTTGGTCGGTCGGTCGGTCGGTTGGTTGGTTGGTTGGTTGGTAGGATTGTTGGTTGGTTGTTGATAGGATGGTTGGTTGATTGGTTGGTTGGCTGGTTGGTTGGTTGGTCGGTTGGTTGGTCGGTTGGTTGGTCGGTTGGTTGGTCGGTTGGTTGGTTGGTTGGTTGGTTGGTTGGTTGGTTGGTTGGTTGGT
>Ga0123355_10015633_pt1 | contig 11932 bp, 3 predicted proteins | sample TergutEmb28metaG_3_FD_89872 | JGI IMG/M metagenome (GOLD analysis project Ga0123355, IMG submission 89872) | Embiratermes neotenicus P1 segment gut microbial communities from Petit-Saut dam, French Guiana - Emb289 P1 | ecosystem: Host-associated > Arthropoda: Insects > Digestive system > Gut ... | reverse complement strand
TGAGGGATTGGTTGTGACGGCTACTGATCAAGACGGTGCTCCTGCAATGGAATTTGTCAGAGTCAACCGCATATGGAACAATACAAACTATGTCAATCTCATAGATGTCACCAAGCGTGATGCAAACTGGGAGACCATTGAGTTGACCGTTACATTGGGTACCGGTCAAACGGTTACACTAGCGTTGGCTAACGATTTGTTTGACTAATGCGTAACTTAAGTTTGTGATAGTTAAATAAGAAAACACAGATGCGGCGGGAGTTATCTCGTCGCATCTGTGATGTTATGTGGGGTGAGCATTGCGGAAAGGGTGCTTTATTCTTGCTATACAACAGTACGGAAACATCCATACTGCGTGCATAGTGTGTGCGCAATCCGCATTTCTAACATACTACTTAGATGAGTATATGAATGACATATAGGACAACGTCTCTGCTTATGTTTCCGAATTCTGTCGGTACAGTAACGGTCAGTGTGGCGGAAAGTCCTGGGAAAGGAAGACCAACGGGAGTGATAACCCCATACGAGTCAACTTCGAATATGTATGGATTTGATGATTCGAATATTACATCACCGATAATATTCGTGTTGATTGGATGGAGTGCCCACTCGATCTGAAATTGTTCGCCTTGGTTGAGCAATTGACCATCTTCGAGATTGAGTTCAAGGTAAATATCTTCCGGAAAATTGTTTAGCTGTGGTGCTGCCAATGCGGTAAGTGGGATGCTGATGGTCATCAGGATTGCTAACAGTAATATGGTGGGTTTTGTAAAATGTTTTTTGATCATGATTTAATTGCCTCCCTTAAAAAATATTGAAATTATTTTTGTGGTACTGTTTTTCTGTACATGCAGTTTTTATAGCTCTTATAGCTCTTTTCACCCCACGCTAACTGCAAAAACCCGGAAAACAGTCCGCATCGTCGCGCACCTATCAAAAGATTTGCCATTTAAGAAGATACGCAGACCCATAAAAAATATCTTATCAATGTCTATTTGTCAACAAAACAATGCATTTTTTACAAGGATTCACAATATGTATTAGAAAATGCTTTCAGTTGCGGATTATATTACGTTTGCTTTCAAATTGATGAATTTTAAGCGAATTTTTATACAAAAATAAGTTGACCTTTTTTGTGCAATATGATTTAATTCTATAAAGTGTTAAATCATGTCGACCCATGCGAAAGCCACAAGGAAGGAGGGGTTGTGGCCACTGCTCGTAGCTTAATCGTAAACCTATAATTGTAACCAGGCATCTATAAACCTAAGAACTAGTCAATGAATCCGAGCGGACGTGTTATTTCGCATGTATGGCCATAGGCTTATGTTAAAGGCTGACATTGATGTCACTTTTTGTTTTTAAAGAACTTAAGAAAACTTAAAAAATTAGGAGGTAAATGATACAGTGAAATCCATATTCAAAAAGCATTTTAGCAAAAAAACATTAGCTATTTTGTTGGCATTGACTTTTCTCTTGCCGACAGCGGGGTTGACTGTTGCTGCGCAAGAGCCCGTGCAAGATCAGTTTGGGATAGTCATCCCGGTTGAGCAGGGGCTTGCAAGAGGTGCAGCCGGTATAACTCCGGAGCAGCTCAACGACATGGCGATTGACCCACAATCGTGGAGATTTCCGCATGACACACGTCATTCCCCGATCCCATCGAGGGGTGTCACCACAGATACACGCCGCACAGATTTAGGCCCTGATGGGGATATAGCTGATGATCGGGATTCATTTGTGCCGCATCCGGTTGTTGACTGGCAACACTATCGTGCGATACATGATGACCTGAATGATCCGAGGACATTTGATGACCTGCTGGATTTCCCGGCAGGCATGGAACGCCGCACCATAAGAGCAGCGGTAATATTGGTTGAATACCCGGATATGCCAATGTTCTCCAGCCGCCCACAAGGTTCAGAACTTATGGGTAACCCGATGGTAGACACAAGAATTTATCACCTCGAAGGTGCAGAGCGTACCGAAGCGTTGCAAGAGTTCTGGGAAAATTTCCTCAACGAATACGTTCCCGAGCTCAACAGAGGCCACAACATCACCGGCGGTTGGATGGAATACAGTGCCGGTCTTTGGGATCTTGAATTGTCGGTATATGGCCCTATCATGATGCCGCACTTCAGATTTATGTATTCACCAAACGGCACATTCTGGTCGGGCACCACATCAGCAGCCCACCGTGCGGTATGGGGTAACTTTAATTTCCATGGTCAGTTCCCAACCGCAGGTGTTACCGGAACAGCCCTTGCGGCTCAATTGGCGGTGGCTCAGGGTGTTCCGCTCATGGATGAAAACGGACCGCGTTATGAGACTATTTTCTACACATTGGCCGGTTATTGTCAGTCTCCGACTTGGCAGGAGTTCGGCACAATGATGTTCCCGGCAGTGGATCAAATTGTTGCCACTACTGAGGTAGCACACCCTGTTACTCGTGAGATTCTTCCGAATGTCACAGGTCTTGATTTCACAGGATATGCTCATGTCAGAAATCTTCATGCAAGAGTTTCAGCTCCCGGTTTCCACATTGATGAATTCGGACCTGATTTCTTCATGACGAATGTAGAAGCAGGTTGGAGAACATATATTTCAACCGGTGTAAACTCAGTTGCGTTTACATCTACACGTGCGATCCACGAGGGTCTGTTTGCGAGAAGAAACGAAATACCCGCAGTTGTGGTTCCTACTTCGATAACCGTATACATAGAGGGTGTTCCAACGACACTCGCAGTGCCCGGCAATGCAACAGCAAGAACCGTCGGTTCGGAAGTCGCTGCGGCATATATCGAATTCAGAACGCAATTCCCGAACGCTAACCGTACACCGGTTCAGTTCCAAACTGATGTGTTCAGACCGGCTTTCCTTAACGAGTTTGCATTGCAAAATCGCTATGAAGGTCCGTCAATGGCCTATATCGCTCCGGTGATAGATGCAATTGAGTCACTGGGTGCATTAACCATTGAAGTGGCAGGTGAAGAAGGTGCAAACACTGCTGCGGCTAATACGGCAAGGACTGCTGCAATTGCAGGACTGATCAGAGCGCTTCCATCAGCCAATGTGGAAGGTGTGGTACTCAGATTTGATCTCTTCGGTGCGACAGGTAATGACTGGACTACCGGAAACTTCAGAGCCCATGTCATTCATGGATTCGAAGTCGTGACAGTAAATCTCAACATCGCAGGATTTGTGCCGCCGGGTGATGCAATCATGGCATTTGGTGCGTCACTCACCGATTACTCAGAGTTTGTCTTTGAAACTGAGCCCGAGTATGCCGAGCAAGAAAATCATGCAATGCGTATTGACGGCGTATGGTATGTAGGCGGCGAAATCTTTGAAGGTGATGTTGAAGACCTTGACGAATCATACTTCCCATTCTTGGTACATCCCGATGCGTTGGAAGCAGGAGCGGCATTGCTTGATCGCCCTGTAGGTATAATGGCACTTTCTGCAACTGCGAGGCCGGCATGGACTGCATTCCAGTATTCACGCTCGCATGAAGTGGTCACACCGAGACTCATTGAGCTTCTGGAAGAAGCAATGGATGAGGCAGCAAATCATCCAACCAATCCATTCTTCCAAGCAGCCCCGACACGTTATGTGCCGTGGACATCATGGTATGGCGTATTTGGTGTATGGTCACATGCAACTTCGATCAACATTTTCCATCCGGCAACAGGTAATGTTTCTGTGCCAATTGCTGTCCAAGGTGAAGGCGCTGCAATGGCAGTGTACTCACATGAGCTGGGTCATGTGGTTCGTCTGCCTGATAATGACAACATGGTATACAACCTCGGTGCAGCCAACGCTGGTGCGGGCATTGCCGGGCAACCGATTCCGGCACGTTCTCAACTTGGTCCGTGGAACATCATGGCTCGCGGTGCGCATGTTGGTTACTATGGCGGACACACACGTTGGAATATTCCGGGCATTCGCGCAGGTTCCAGCGGTACAGGTCTTATGACAAGAATGAGAATCGGATCAGGCTTTACAGATCTTACAGACATGCAAGGGCCTGTTCCGGGATCTACAGGTCAAGCGGCTCAAAACATGAGAAACTGGGTACGTCCCGATCCTGAAAATTCACTGGATATCAAATATGTGCGTTACACTGATTTCAGATCAGGGCCTCCGGTTGTTGCTGAAGTCCACGGACGTAACATTCCGACGAACAGAGGTTTCGTAGACTATTACGGCGATCCGATTGATGGGTTCACCGGACTGATTATTCAAGGCGTTGAGTTTTCTGACCAAACTCCGGGAGCATTATTGCCTAATTCACATTTGTATGGCACAGGCAATGCACTGCGTTGGGCAACCAACTTGCTTGGTGTAGATATTGGCATCCCTGCAAATCAAAGACCACTTTCCGGTTTGCAGAGATCACCGGTTCATGCCAGTGGTGATCCGTTGGTGCACCGTGCCACGATTATTGACCCTGCAAGATGGAACTGGTCAATAGGCGGTGGTCCGACAATGCAAACGACGGCCAACACTTATGCATTAACCGGTCTAAATCCGGCAGCAACACGCAGACAACATGGATTCTCTATTGATGTTATCAACAGAGTGGGTTCAGATTCATTTAATCCGGATCATGGCGTACTCATTTCCAGAATCGGACACACTAATCTCGTAGGGCAGGGCAACATGGACGGTGCCGGCATCTATGTCATTGATGCTCATCCCGGTAACAACATGATGATTCAGTTCCACCAGCCTGATGGTACGCCATACTTCTTTGGCTGTGAACACCATGTGCAGATAGCTAATGCAACATTCCGTGCAGGTCTGCACAACAACCCGGATTACTACCGTGATCTCTTCCCGGAAAGATTCCTACCAATCGCACCTTGCGGAGATTGTCCGGGCGGTTGTAGATCGCTACCGAGCTTGATGGCAGTCGGTATCGCACCTCCGGGAGGCTTGGGTGCAGATCCAATGCCTTGCTACGATCCACGCCCCGGTTTTGCAGGTAACACAGTCAATGAGTGGGTTGACGAGTTTAACAACTTCCACTTCTACATTCTCCAGAGGAACAATCATAGAGGTAGATTTGGTGAGTTTATGTCCTATGATGTGGCTGTAAGAAACACAGCGGCTAACGCATATGTTGTAGGCGGTGAGCTTGAACTAGTTACAGTAGGTGAGCCGCTTGTGGCATCTCCGGGTAACTTCTCTGCACAGAGATTTGCCATTACTGCATGTGATGATGCAACAGCTACAGATATCATAAGAGTAGTCTTAGATGGTGAACTGGCTGAGTATGTGACGGTGACCACAGCTGGTGGATACACACACAAAGCGCACACCATGGATCAAAATGTGGTGCTGCTCAACAACCTCTTTGCCATTGAGCCGGGTGAAACGATTGAATTTGATCTGTTCATCAGAGTTCCTGCGGATCATACAGGTGTTGTGTTTGATACTACCGGACGCTTAGATGTAAAAGTAGTCTCAGAAACCAATCCTGACAAATATGCATACGCAGGCGGTGTTGAAGTGAACGTACCTTTCACGCTCTCCTTTAACATCTTCAACAACGGCAATAACAACAATGTAGCTCTTACTAATCTGGGTGTGATTCGCATGTGGCCGCAAATCAACGGCGTAGGCGCAAACCTTACATATGCTAATCTGACCGTAACAGCAGAGGATCAAGACGGTGCTCCTGCAATGCAGTTTGTTCGCATTAATCGCATATGGAACAATCAAGGTTACGTGAACATGATTGACGTAAACAAACACGCGCCATGGCAGTACATCGACTTAACCGTGGAATATCGAGGTCAGACGTTTGAAGTGCAGCTCATAAACAACATGTTCCTGAGCTTAAGAGCCTTTAACAATGGCACATGTGATGAGGTTCCGGGTCTTGCCGGAATGATTCGCATCTGGCCGCAACTTGGCGGAGTCGGTGCTCCAATCCCGATGTCCACAGTGTTCACGGCAATTGATCAAGATGGCGGTGACGCAATAGACCTCATCACAAGAAACCGTCAGTGGGTTGATGGTACAGGCTGGCAGGATAATTACATTAACTTTGATGTAGATAAGAGTGCAGCGTGGGAGACTATCACATTGACAGTGTCTGTATTTGGTCAAGATGTCGAAGTGCTGCTGATCAACAATTTGTTTGCTCAGGAGCAACTACCTGTGTTGGGTCTGAATGCTTTCAATAATGGTAACTCCAACAATGCCTCGTTGGCCGGTGCAGGTATCATCCGCATCTGGACACAGCTTGACGGAGTCAATGCACTGATTCCATTTGAGGGATTGATTGTAACTGCTACTGATCAAGACAATGTTTCGTTCATAGAGTATGTTCGTGTCAATCGAGTGTGGAACAATACAAACTACGTCAATATGATTGATGTGACCAAGCGTGATGCGAACTGGGAGACCATGGATTTGACAGTGACATTGGGCACCGGTCAAACGGTTACACTAGCGCTATCTAACGATTTGTTTGAATAAGTAAAGTCAGTCGTCCAAGTTTGCGCTAATCAGTGCGAATAGAAAAACACATATGCGGTGGGGATTTCCCGCCGCATATGTGCTTTTTAGATGAGGCAAATAAATAGTTATCAAAAAGTTTACAATTGGGCGAGACGTGTTGACTTATAAAGCAACCTGCCGTAAATATATTGATTCTCAAAGGGATATTGCTTTTTGAGGCATAATAAATGGAAAATATTGTAAATGAGTGCATTCGGAGGTAAGTTGACATGCTTGGAAAGTTGTGCTTTAATTCAGTGAAGCGGCAAACTGAGCGTGTCGGTGCTGCTAAATATTTTAATGGAGGGATTAAGTCAAGATGGCAAAGAACAGAGCAAAATTATTTACTAAGGCAGTCGCAGTGATACTGACGATCGCAATGCTCATGACCATGGGTATTGCTGCATTTGCTGCACCGCCGCCTGCTGAAGCAGGTATCTATGAACAGGCAGAAGGCGTTATTGAATCGTGGTGGTTTGATTCGGATGCGGCCAGAGCCATACAAAATCGGATTGACGGAAATACCGAAAATGCCGATGATGTATTGGATCTGCGCGAATTCGGAGACCTCTCTCTGGTGCTTCACACACTTGCGGGAAGTGTGGGTATGCAGGGCTTTGAAGGTGCTTATGCATTGCCTGATGATCCAACGCAGCTTGTTGAGATTTCGGTGCAGTTTGTAACACCTCCAACCGAGGTGCTTCGATTGTTAAGCAGCGCTAATCACCCATTTATGGCAAGAGGCATTCAAGCGAGAATGCCGCTTGAGGCCGCAGCATTGACAGCGCACACTGCGTTTGAAAGTCAGCTTGCCCGTGTGATCGTGCCTATGAGCGGAGATTTTAGCGGCCCGCAAATTATCGAAAGCCAACATAATATCTTCAATGGAGTATTGATGACGGTTTCAGCCGGACTAGTCCCGCAGATCGCTGAACTTGATGAGGTGTTTGCTGTGACACCGAACTATCAGCTTCAAATTTTATCCGATGAAGAAGAACAGTGGAATCAGCAGCAATTTTTGGAACTTGCAGAAATCGTTGCCGAAATGACGCAATATTATGCGGAAGCAGCCGATGTATCCGCTACTTCCGGTAGCGTTTTTCCGTTTTTTAATGAGCCAACAGCTGCTGTAACGGACTGGGTACCCGGCTCAAATACGTTTAGTCGGGGCTTCATGCGCGAATCCAGAGAGCGGTTTGGTATGAACCTGCAAGATGGTGGTTTTCCCGGTGTTGCAACCGGTGTCGGTGTTCGAGCCATACTCATTGACTCCGGGCTTGATTACAATCATCCGCGCTATCATGAATACCATTATCCAAACATGCGCATGGCAGATGGAACCTTAGGTTATCGTGTGCCGGGCAGCGGAGGTGCAGCTGGTGTTGTTCCCGGAGCGGGAAATCCTGCATCCACTCCCGGATCAACCGGACAATTGGGTCTTTTGACCGTTCCGGGTGCTGCAAATGTGGCAAATACACCTCAAGAAGGACTTTGGAATGGTGGATGGGCAGCAGGGGAATCTCATGGTACACACGTCTTTGGATCGGTCATGGGTATGGCTCCTGATGTAGCGTTATATGCATATCGTGGCACAGGCACAGGTGTATGGGGAATCGTGGGAGCGTTTAACCGTATGTGGCTTGATGGACACAGAATGAATAGTCAAGGTGAATGGTACAAACATTATACACGCAATGTAGTAAACATTTCCTTGGGCGGCGGAGCCACCAATGCCTTTTCGGCCAGCAGCTACGCTACAAATGTTATGGTACTTACAGGATATTACTTGATCGTTGGCTCTGCTGGAAACAGCGGCCCGCATTTTTATCAAGTCACTCCGCCGGGTGATGCGACACTCATGTTAACTGTCGGAGCAGGCCGTGCAGGCGGTTGGGTATCGCCTTATATCTTTGAAACTGTTTCAGTAAGAGATATGCAAGGAAACCCGGTAACTGCAAGGATAGACCTCAAAACTTGGGACTGGGCTTGGATGCCGCATGATACAAATGGTTGGATGGAAGCTTTCCCTGCAAATATGGGAGATATTTTAGGTGCTACACATGGTGCACCCACGCCATCACATCTTCCTCATGGTGTCTTTAATAGGGCGATTGTGCCTTTTGCTACGATGGAAGAAAACGATATTCCGAGATGGCAGCGCGGAAATGGTCTCTTGCGTTTCAATGCTCAAGGACAGCCTGATCCGACCGGCAATTATTTTGAATACATCTGGGTCGGCAATATTGCCGACAGTGATGCAGCACGTAGTGCCGCCGCTCTGAGACTCAGAGAGCTTGGGATCGACATTGATGGCAGGGTTATCGTTCAAGGACGTAACGCTTTAGGTACACCGGGACAGATGAATCCGCGTAATTTCTGGGCACAACAAGGTGCCGGAGCGCTGATCATTGTAGACACAATGTCACCCGGAACGACATTTTCTTACTCAGGCGGTGCCGGAATCGCACATCTGATACAAGGCAGCATACCGCTCTTGAGTATGCCCTCCGGTGTTGGACAAGAAATTTTTCCATTCCCCGCCGGACTTGATCCGTCACCTGTGTGGCAATTCACATGGGGTGGGGCGACCAGTATTCCGGTAACCAGCAATGCCGCTACTGCTGTTGAAAATATCAATGGTACGACCGCAGGTGGCGCAAGAGGTCTTATAAACTTTGGTGCACTGACCGATCATTCAATAAGGGATGCTCAAGGCAATTTTGTTTCTCAAGAAAACAAAGCACCTAACTATTTGGCGAGATTCTCATCGCTCGGCCCGCAACGTCATACCTACAATCTTGGCCCGAATATTGTTGGCCCCGGAACGCAAGTGCATTCCACAGTTCCAACACAAACAGCGGATCTTTGGAATCGTGCCAATCGCAGCGCTGATGGTGGATTTGAGCTCAATGCAGCCGGAAATCCTGTAAGAAACGCACAATGGCAGAACAATCCGGCAACTCGAGATTGGAGTACGGCATATGCGATGTTTATGGGTACATCCATGTCTTCTCCGACCGTTGCGGGTATCGCAGCGCTTGTTTGGAGTGCTTTCCCTGATGCAACACCACAAGAAGTAACCGCAAGGATTATGAACACGGCTATTGAAATGGGTGAAGGTCATCGGATTTATAACGTATTTCAACGAGGTGCCGGATTTGTCAATCCGGAACTTGCCGTGACACAACAAGCTGTGGCGACTGTGCAAGTCGATATGCCTTGGAACTTCCACCCGAACTGGGATCCTACAGTATCTCCGGGAACGATACCCAATCCTCCGGGTGGTCAAGGAAATTTCCCGCCGATCGGTGCAAATCCACCCGGGGGGAATCAACAAACATTGCTTGTGCGCCAAACTCAAAGTGCATTAGCGTTCGGCCCTGTGTCCGGTGCAACAAGCCAACTTCTGACCGTGACCATACAAAATGCAGGAGCGACGCCTTGGACGCACACACATGCATTTACCCCTGCCACGGCAGCTGAAGGTGCAGTAGCGCCATTTGTGCATTTTAATTCGAATGTTGTACTGCGGCAAGTTGGGGCAACCAGAGTCAATGGTCTAACTCAAGAATTCGACTTTGAAATGTATTTCCCTGAAGGTGTGCCTTATGGCTGGTATAGCGGTGATGTGGTATTTACACATCCGAATGGCGATACACATGGTCGTATCACTATGCCTTTTATAGGCGTTCCTTACAGACAAGCCGACTCCGAAGTCGGAATCTCATTGAGAGACGGTGGTATGTTCCGTCCGATTATCACGAGTTGGTTACGTGCAGATGCCGAAGATTTAGATCCGCGCCATGATCCGGCGGCAGGTATTGCAACGCTCACGCGTTCAAATCGCTCGACTGTAGCATTTGCTATAGATATCTTGGGCATCCATCCCGGGTATAATACCGTAGGCAATACACGTTGGTTCTCCCTATATGCAAGGGAAGTAATAAATCCGGGTCAAGAAGATGAAGTGCTCGGTGACACAGCCTATGTATTCGGCACTGCAAGCGGAAATGCAAATACTCTGCTCACATGGGGGCAAATTGTAACAAGTAGGGTGAATAATCCGCTATTTGACGCAGATGATGAGTATTGCGATGAGCCACAATTCCTCTATTTAGATTCCGGTGTGTATGAGTTGTTCTTGCATATCTACATGGCACCGCCACGCGTGGAGTATGTAGATGGTACACCGTCATTCATCGTGCCGCGTGATGCTGCATCATTTTCGATGAACCGCTTTGTCGTTGCGGATGAGGATATGCGCCCTGAGCTCAACTTCACGGTCTCCGGCGCAACACTCTCAGGTCGCATTAATAGTCCGGCGCACGACTTGGCCATGACACAAGGCATACAAACATCACGTGTTCAGAATACGGCGGGGGCTTGGGGTCTGGGTGCACCGGTAGACTTCACTTATGAACATGCAGGGATTTTTGTGGGTGACACTTTGCACAGACCGGCAGCCGATGGTACATTCTCCATCACTATCCCGCAAGGAACACAAGTTCCGCCTAGAGTCTTTGCTGTAGATGCACTGTGGAATGACTTCAATGTGGGTGCGACGGGTGCAACTTCGAACTGGGGTGCGCTTGTGAGTGCTGACGCTCGTGTCTTAAGCTTTGAAATCTTCAACAATGGCAACAACAACAATGCGAGTCTTGCAAACGCAGGCACAATCCGTATGTGGCCGCGAATCAACGGCGTAGGCACGAATCTGACATATGCAAATCTGAGCGTAACTGCGATGGATCAAGATGGTGCACCGGCCATGGATTTTGTCCGTGTTAACCGTATATGGAATAATCAAGGCTACGTGAATATGATCGACATAAACAAACATGCGCCGTGGCAGTACATCGACCTAACCGTGGAGTATCATGATAAAACATTTACGGTGCGGCTCATAAATAATATGTTCCTGAGCCTAAGAGCCTTTAACAATGGTACATGTGATGAAGTTCCGAGCATGGCGGGCAATATCCGCATTTGGCCGCAGCTTGGCGGAGTTGGTGCTCCAATTCCGATGTCCGCAGTGCTCACGGCTGTTGATCAAGATGGCAATAATGCACTGGGTCTGATCACAAGGAATCGTCAGTGGGTTGATGGTTCGGGTTGGCAGGATAATTATCTCAACTTTGATGTAGATAAGAATGCCCAGTGGCAGACGATCCTCTTTACGGTAACTGTATTTGGTCAAAGTGTTGAAGTGCTGCTGACTAACAATTTGTTTGTTGCAGAGCAACTACCTGTGTTGGGTCTCAATGCCTTTAACAACGGTAATAGTAACAATGCATCATTGGCTAATGCGGGCATCATCCGCATCTGGACACAGCTTGACGGAGTCAATGCGTTGATACCATTTGAGGGATTGGTTGTGACGGCTACTGATCAAGACGGTGCTCCTGCAATGGAATTTGTCAGA
>Ga0123355_10015632_pt1 | contig 11932 bp, 8 predicted proteins | sample TergutEmb28metaG_3_FD_89872 | JGI IMG/M metagenome (GOLD analysis project Ga0123355, IMG submission 89872) | Embiratermes neotenicus P1 segment gut microbial communities from Petit-Saut dam, French Guiana - Emb289 P1 | ecosystem: Host-associated > Arthropoda: Insects > Digestive system > Gut ... | reverse complement strand
TGCCACTGACAAACTTCATTCACCTGCCTATGAAGATGGAACCGATAGTGAGTTCCGAAACGTCGGCAATTAAATCTCAGACGCCGGGGAATTACCCAAAAAGGAATAAATTACGAGAATAACTTCCTTAAATCAAAACTAACTTTTACCATTGCAATGCGTTGAACTGTACAAACTGACAATGAGAATAACTTCCTTAAATCAAAACTAACTTTTACCATTGTAATACGTTGAACTGTACAAAGTGACAATGAGAATAACTTCCTTAAATCAAAACTAACTTTTACCATTGTAATGCGTTGAACTGTACAAACTGACAATTAGAATAACTTCCTTAAATCAAAACTAACTTTTACCATTGTAATGCGTTGGTTGAACTGTACAAACAAACTGACAATGAGAATAACTTCCTTAAATCTAAACTAACTTTACCATTGTCATGCGTTGAACTGTACAAACAAACTGACAATGAGAATAACTTCCTTAAATCTAAACTAACTCTTACCATTGTCATGCATGACCTCATGTTTTATATATACATGGTATATCTATTACAGACAGATAAGAGAATCAATTTACCACAGGCATACCACCATAACTGGAATGTACTAAGCTAGACAGGGACTAACATGGAACGTACTGTAATTTTCACTGTAATCCAGAGAACCACCCTGATGTTGGTCAGTTGTAAGCAACACATACAGAAGTGTTAGTAAACACAAGGATACTTTTCAATGAAAACTGTGAATGGTGATTTATTTACTTGTACATATAGGTACCAAGTTACAGATGGATCAACTCCAGCTATGACTAGTTCATTCAACAATGGTTAGCAGTTCAGACTGTACTACAATGAATGGAAGTGGAAAGTATGTGGAATAGGCTGTGATGTAATTTCATGTTAATTCCATGATTTTCCTGGAGGAACTGATGAAAAACATCAATGTGGGACTCTCTGGGCTAAGATTTGAACCCAGAGCCTCCCAAATGATACAGAAAGAGAGGGAGATATACATGACACAGGAGATGACCAAAATTATATTACGCCATGAAAAGGCAAAAATGGTCAAGTTATCTCTGTGCAAGTATATAAAGGCCGATGAGGTACAGCTGCACTCATTCTTAACATTAGTTGAAGATGGAGGTAACTGGTGAACTTCATGCCCCAGTCACTTTACCCCTGGTGAAGGAATACCCACTAGTCATTGAAGAGGTGGCTGGGTGGGCCCTGTGGGCTGGGATAGCATAGTCTGCATAGTGACTTGCTACAGGCTGGACAGTCCAGGCATCAAATCCCAGTGGGGGCGAGGTTTTCTGCAGTCATCCAGACTGGGCCTGGGCCCCACCCAGCCCCGTATACAATGGGTACTGGGTCTCTCTTGCATAGATTGGCTGAGGCATGGTGTTGACCACCTACTCCATCTACCACAGAGGTTAAAGAACGAGCACAGCTATCATTTATCATTACTTCCTGGGTGGGCCCCAGAGTCACTCTGCAATTTTCCAAGTACAAGATAGTCTCATGTCCTTGTTGAAAATTTTTATTAAACTGCCAAATGAATAATATCCATCTTGGATGTGATAGGTCAATACTGGGTACCAGGAGGGGATTGGGGGGGGGGAGTAACTGCACCTATAATTAAATACACTAGTACCAATACTTACAAGTTATTTACCCAACAGATTTTACTTCCATAAATTAATAAACCAATGTTTATAACAAAAAAAAATATGAAACAACTATTTTAACATTACTAAACATAGCTTTCTGCAAATGTTACAATACTTAATTTAAGATTCATTAAACCTTAGGTGCAACCTACACAAATAAATAATTACATTAACATGTATACAACAGTAACATATATTACCACAGAGGTGAGTGTGAGAATTTGAGATCACGTTTAATTGGAGATGTGCTGTGATGCTGGCGACAAGAAGTGGGTGCTGAATTTGTTCCAGAGTCCAGCTCCATAACAAAAGATCTGGGTGACTTAGACATGTCCTGAATACTATAATCACCAGCCGGAGAGAAGGAAGATTCACATGCCACGTTGAAGGTAAAATGAGTGGTGCTTCTGCAATGCCAAAGTGCAAGAGTGCTTATCTATGGCATATTGGGAAATAAAAGCAATGCAACATAAAGCAAAATTAGAGACTGAACAGAATATATGGACAATCATAACTACTGTTCTTCACATCTGTGTAGACTAAGCTCACTGAAATTATGAAATGCTGCATTAGTATAATAGCTCACGTTTCCATCTTCCTTTGGGTGTCCTTATCCATGCTCCCCCCCACACAAACAAACACCCCAGTTGTGATGTAACATTTAACACAGTTGCAAAGCTTTAATATTCTGAAAGGACAACACAGACTGCAAGTCTTGCAGTACATTGGTGCTTGGGTAAATGATTGAACCTACAAGGACTGTGAAGGATATATGGAAACTCTAATTCCTTGTAGCATACACAGGAGAACACACAATGCATGCAATATATTGGTCTGAAAATGTCATAAAAAGGCATGCTTCAGAAGTATGTAAAATGTTGTAAAGTTGTAAACTGGACTGAACAGGTTCAGTCAATGGTGAAATTACTGTTGTGAGTGCAGTGCTCAACCTTCTGCTCCATAAAAGCACGTAATTTTTTTCACTGACTGAACACACACAACAATATGAAAATCAGTATCTCACAGTAAACTTTGAAAATTAGGAATCTGTTTAGTTACAGAAGAGATTAAATGTACAGACAGTCCACAATGTCTCGGTGTCCAGTACATTTCCCTGCACACATGGGGCAAACGGCTAAACAAACTATACATAAATATGTATTTTACCCACAATTCCAGTGATCCCATCCATGGAGCATGAAGTTTCCAATAGAAAACAAATTCAATTTTGTATGCAATGGCCATTTTCTACCATTCTCCTGTCCATGACAGAAGCTCTGGTGCACAACTTACTTGTAAAGGCACTGCACACTGAACCTGTCCTCATTAACCCACATTTACTCTCTTCCTTATAAGCGGAAATTCTCTGTTTAAAGGGGATTCACTTAATGTGGCATTTTTCTGGTCACAACTGGCCATGGATTATGTACTTATTAGGGCTTTCTCTGAATCAGAGGAACATAAAGACTTTAGGTAATTCAAATTATCCCACAAGTGTTACTGTTGTGCGTTATGAATAATGCTTGCACACAAAATCTACGCAAATGCAGAGTAAAAAATTGTGTGTCATACAGACAGCATTCATATGAACACCAGCAAAGAATACGATATACATATTATATTAAGGTAGGACAACAGTCATTATAAAATGACATGCCAGACCAGATGACGAACTGGGACTTCAGTCTCTCTCATTCCCACCACTGCTGGAACACACTGTGCCTCCCACCCAACAGGTACTGAGGGCTATCCCTAAGAGTTAAAGAGGGTAAGGATGTACTTCTGTTTACCCCATGCATCTCCAGTCAGTGTGGACACTTGTGTAAAGGTTAAAGCAAAGTTCGCTCTAGAACAGGCCAAGAAGGCTCAGATGGGGAGAAGAGGTATAGTTCTACTCTTTCTTTAACCTTGAAGCCAGATGGGGTGTGTGGTCAACAACACACCCCAGCAGCTTCACCCTGTGAATGACCCAATACACACTGTATTGGAGGCTGGGTGGTCCTCAGGACCAATGTGGAAAATCTCAACCCCAGCGGGATTTGATCCCCAGACTGTCCAGTCCAGCGAGTCACTACACCAACTACGCTATCCCAGCCCTTGTGGATGCTTAGCTACAATAAGAAATTGACATTTACTTTATACCTGACATAAAAGATACCTAGCCTATACAAGTGACACATTGTGTTTGCATTTGTTCATATGATAAAATATTTCATTTTACTCACCCACTGTGTTGTGGCTGTGGCTGCTGCAGGCCACTGTTCTGCAAGATCTGTAGACAAAACAAACGCCAGCTGTCACCAAGACAACGCATGCTCAGTATGAGATCTGTGACTCTCACAGTATTGTCATTGGGGATGTGATGACATGCTGTCAGGCATAAGTGTTTCAGTGTTTCTAAGGAAATTTCTCCTGCCATCATCAGGGTAGATATTCACCCTGACATTTTAGAAGAACCTGCTACCTCCATAATCACATTTAGACACCTACCCTTTCAGGTCCTCCAAAATGTCAGTGCATTTCTATCAAAATACAGCCTTCATATTCAGTAGGATTTTAATATCTTGGAAGCTTAGTCTCTTCAAAGCTCGCACATTCTGACTTTCAGGTGAACTCTTGGCAAGCCACCTAATTTTGTCTACCTGCAATACGTCTCTAACAATATTAGACAATATTCGACATACTGAAGAATGGTTGAAATCTATCATATAACAATGTATGTGTGTCATATTTGTTGTTCCACAAGTAAGCTAACGTAACTTAAAACTATTCGTTTGTTAGTGCAATCTCATAATTTTTAATGGTTTTTGTGCTACTTACAAAGTGTTCTCTCCAGGTATGCTACTGATACAGATAATCATGCTATTTTTCCACACATTGCATGTTTGGCAAAAGAAGAGTGGGGGAAGAAAAAACAGTGAACAAATACATCACCACCACAACACTTGCAAGACAAATAACCCCAGTACTGAAAGGGTAAAGTATTTCATCTGAAAAATTATCTTTTCACCATTCCTGTCCTTACGCTTTTGTGGCCTGTATATGATGTGTAACTCTGACTTTTAGAGGATCAGATGTGGTCATCTGATAAAGTTTCTCTAATGTTTCAGTGTACAGGGCAGTCACAGCGGTCATGACTAATAGGTCAGAAGGAAGACATTGCTCAATATACAGGTCATATTCCACACCTCCACCTTTAACATTTGGATGGTACCATACTCCTTACTCCATGCCCCTGCAGTTGCAAGACATGATTGTAACTTGCAATGCAGACCAAAATGTTGGTCAACTTCAGCATGGTACAGCTAAACCCTGTCAGCCAAAATCATAGCGCATCTTATAATTTCAATTCTTATCTAATTCCATTACACTAAGATAACTGTACATTTATATAATTTTAAACTGAACCCTCACTACCGAAGGCATACACTGATTTAAATGTTAAGGTAAAGCTGTCGCTTTGTGTGTCACATTAGCACAGCACCCATTCTCAGCGTCAACACTACATGGAGGTGAATGATCAGCTTAATGCCCCATTTGCTTTACTCCTAGGTAGGAGCCTAGATGTCCTAAAACAGGCTCATTATCAGTGTGGGCAGTTACTGTTAAAAAACACTAACCTTTCCTATAGTGGAAGGCGCTCTGTGGGCCGCATAGCGTCCATACGGCTGCTGGAGGCCATTACTCTGCTCTTCAGCCCCACCGCTTCTTCGGAAAACACAAGGAAGACACAAATTTAAATTCTGAAGCAAATAATGGTACAAATACTTATTTGTTTCTTGATTCATTTATGGTGCTTTATAGAGGTCAACTGTATTGCTATCTGGTGAAATGAGGTAGAATGATAACATTCAGAGGTCATCCATGGAAGCAGCAGTAGCATTCACTACATGAACCAACAAATGCACTCAATAAATGACAATAAAATACAATTCAAGACAACTATCAAACTCCTACACGTTTCAGCACCAGATAGCCATCCTCAGGGAGTGTTCCTGTGGATAGCTATCTGGTGCCAAAACATGTAGGAGTTTGATGCTTCTCATGTATTGTAGTTTCTGATTTGTATTTTACTATATATTACTGAGCACACTTGTTGGTTGACACAATGAATGTAAGAATGTGCATGGTATGTGTAACATAAAATACAGCAGTAGCAGTTAGCACAGTGCATCTCAAGGTGGAGATTCAAATCCAGACATTCAAAATAAAAAATCTTTGATGTGTCAACTACGCTATAAGATCAACAAGTGCCAGATATACATCTGCACAATGTTCAGCGAAGTAAGAAATAAACATTGTGGAAAGGCAGTTCCCTACTTCTGGCATAAATGTACCAGCCAACAGGAGCACAGCATACTGATTTTTCTGTAAGCTCACAGTTCATTTACTTCTTCAATAAATGTTAGTTTGTTAGGAAACAATGGGTGGGGTATGTAAATCCTTGGCAGAAGTCTTCCTTAAGCAGTAGACACCCACCTACCCAAATGTGACAATAATTTTGTCTAATTCATCATTTGAGAAATTGGGGATCACCTCATAACGGTGCACAACATTCCACATGTTCTGTGAACATGGTAAATGTCTTTTAATTTGCTGCAGCTGGCTGAATACAAATTAATAAAGAAAATTACACAGATGCTACAATAATAATACAAGCTATTTTATACTTCTGATATTATTACTGATATTATATCATTTTGAGTCAGATTACAGAAGTGCAAACATTCTGTAAAAATCACAGGTGATCATACTGAAGAAAAAGGTACAAGAGAACCTGAATTACTTACATCAATATATTCCATTATGATGGTAGTTTAAATTAATGGTAGGTCTAATTAAACATGCAGAACCAAGCAACCCCTGTGCCAAGACAAAAGACATACTCTGTCTCAGAAAAGAATGTACAACACTGGAGAAAACAAAACTTATAACTATTAAAGGTAGCAAATTCAACTCAAGAAAAGCATTTTATCAGTCCAAGCAGAGAAATTTAAATGCCACTGATAAGAAAGTTCTACAGTTGTACCAGAAAAAAGTGTAAAAATGACCTTCCCATTACCACCACTGCAATATGAAAGTACTGGAATTTGCAACTTTCCTGAGGATTCCACAGCACGATTTCAAAGCCCCTGATGTCTGTATGATTAAGATTTGTGGATCATGAAGGGGTTAACTCTTCATTAGAGAACTACATTAGTGTAGAAGCTTCTCAAGCCTACCTTGAAAAATGACCAGTAATACCATAATTAATCTGTATTGGAAACATGATTACCACTTAAGACAAATTGGTAACAGAGATGACAACCCAGTCTTTTTGGTATGCTGAACTACAACTGATTCACAATGATCAAAGCCTGTAAGCTATCCCATTACAGGCTCAGACAGGTCCACAGGGCTCCAGCAGGTTGGGGTTCTCAGAATTTCTACACAATTGGCATACGAAGGTGGTAACGTCCGTCCCACACACCGGTTGCCTTTACCCCCGAGGAAATACTCCTGGTACTCATGTCTGTTAGAGAATGAGCCGAACCCTGGGTAACTGTGCACACAGAAGCACTATGTTTATGAAAAATTCCAAAGACACCAGCGAGAATCGAACCCATAACCTCCCAGCTTGTAGGATCAAATCCAGTATACTTAAAAAAACAACAGGACAAGAAAAACTGATATAAAGTTGATGCTTTTGATTCTGGCTGATGTGAGGAATATGACACCATTTGTTATTCTAAAGAGAGAGAAACTTCTGAAAGGAAAACTTCCTAGTGAAATTATATTTCAATGTAATGAACAAGGATGGATGACACGAACACATAATCCAACACCTAATGGAATCCTGGGACAGCACACCAGCAATACTTCTCCAGAAAAGTGAAAGGCTGGTTGCAGATGCTTTCAACGATCTATTAACCTTTAAAAGACATGTGTTCACATCACACGAAAGAAAAGAAAAAAAGGTGGGGGGAACCCTAAAATTCATTTTCTATAATTAATGCAACAAGGAATTATTCTACATTTTTAAGGCAAGCTGCATAATACTTGTTTAATTTTCCACAAAATGCCGTTCATGTCACAATTATATCTTTCACTTTTCAGTAACACATATTTCATAAACCATGTGCTAAAATTTAAACACCAACCCGGTTAGAAGACAGAAAGTGAAAGCCATATGCTTAACAAGGGTGCAAACAAATTCTTTGCTAAGAATCTAAAGTGTCATCACTGTTCGCAGTAGCCTCCTACTGGAATAAATCCAGTTCACACAAACCTGTCCTATCTATTTCAGTGCTATCTCCCTGCCTCTGCCACGTTCTCAGGACAGGCTAATTTTCCTACGTATCTCCAACCAAAATTCTGCATGCACATTTGTCTGCTTAAACTCTCCTCTACTACATCCTTGACCTCAATAACAGTAAGATAACAGTAAGTTTAAAAGTGCACATTATAGTTCTGCTCACTAAGTAACTTGCATGTACCATGACAAATAAGGCAAAGAGAAATCATAAAAGGAGACCTGATAGAGATAAATTATGCTTTATTCTAAATCAGGGTGATGAAGTCCCAAAACAATCAAGCTTTCAGGTTTCCATATTCAGCAATTTAAATGTACTGAGGGGGGGAAAAAATTTAAATCTGAAGTTGAGCAATTCAGCATTCTGCTGTCTGTCTGCAGTGATGTGTTAGGGTGTTGAGCAGGTACTGGTTCAACATGGGTTGCATAGACAATGTGGTTAACAATTTTGGGTCACAGACAAAAAAGTGTAGAACCAGTGCCCTCAATCATTAAGACTTCTGTACATGATGTCCACAAAATTCAATAATGCCGAAGCAAAGGGGAGGAGATGAAACAGTACAGTGGTGTAAAATACATACCGGCTCAAACACATTACCTAGCCTAATGTATATCTTGCAGATCAATATGTATTAACCCTTACTATACAGCCTTTTAAATCCCACATTTCTGGCCCACAGTCAAAGCACTATTCAGTTTAAATGACCATTGCAGGACAATGCTCTGCCTTTCAAATGGAAAGGATTTGTAATTAATGTAATATCTAAGCATGCATGTCTCTTCTGCAATTAGATTCAAAACCAGAGACCATGCTTAGTGCTCAAGCACAGTACTACATCTCATTACAATGTACCACTGACCACTGTCACCATTACCACTAAATTCATTTTCTAACCAATTAACAAATAATTTCTCTTCAAATAAATTAGGAGTTTTGTTACAATCCTACTGCAAAGTGGCTGTTTGCTGCAGATATTACTGTATCATTACTTTATTCTACATACACACAATAATTTCATTTCTGATAACTTTTACACACTGACATAAATTGATGTATCTTGCTTTACTAGACTACAATGTGTCAAGTGCTTAGGTCATACAATATCAAAGAAATGACAAGATTACGGAAGGTTAATTCATAGAGACTGTAACCGAAAACATCAGATGTGACAAGCAGTTTCCTAAGCAAAATTAAAACCAGAAACATGTTAAGTGTGTAGCAGCAACACCATCTATTACACCTCACTGTTTGTATTTCACAAGAAAATTTGTGTGCAACATTACCTCACTGCTTCAGGTGTACTCTGAAATTCTGTACTCAAGTGGCTGACAGATCTGGACTGCAGGAAGGTGTCACCACTGTTCACTTCATCTGAAAACACATCATTCAACAAAGTATTAAATATGAGTTGGTGTGTGACATCAGTAAATACAGGATTTCAATTTACAGACTGTATCAAAATGCCAAGTTTCCACATGCATTCTTCCTAAGCCATTTCAAGTAGCTGCTTTCTTGCAAGATCTGAGGTTCATATAGCAGCACTGCTCAAAATTAAAGTAATCTGGGATGTGATGCTGTGTCAAAGGGTAAGTAATTCCTGCAAATGGAGCATCACAAACCAGAAGATTTCAGTCTTCAGCTTCAATGAGCCTCCACTCATCCTGTGCATTTTTCTTTTGCGGACAACCACAATGGCTCACTACATTCAATGTATCATATTTAATCGAATGCAATAAGGTTTCTTCTCCGTTAAATTTGGCACTTAAATATGAGAGGTCATTTTAAATTCGCATATGAAGCACCCTGTGCCAAACTGGATTGCTCTGAACCAGACCATGTGAAGCCAAACCAACACCTGCAGCGCCAAATCATGTGAGATCTCTGCTCGTCTGCAATATTATGCAGTGCAGACTGGTTTAATTCTGCACCCATGTTTTGGGACAACCTATTGGCCCCAACTTCAAGGGTCAAGAGATCCAAAAGTGAGAATACAGCATGACAGATATAAACTGATGCAATATTCTTATTTGGGACTCTGTCCAACGCCTAATTTCCTATAGAGGCGCAATGTTTCAGAAGCCAGCTCTGTTTCCATTTTCAGGCAAAGAAGCAACTAACCTGGTGGACCCCTTATACTGAGCTATTCTCAATCACTGGGTGCCACAGAAACAGTAACTTGTTCAGATATGTACCTGAGAACAGATCTAATCCAAGAGTAGTAAGAGGAAAATGGCTATTGAAAAATTAAATATTAACAACAAGACTCAATAATAAAACCTGGAACAATTCACAAACTAAAGGCATGACAAGAACCAAGAACTCAGACTGATTAGACCGCAGGCATCATACAAAATCCAGAACACGTGTTTAAATTCTTAACACCATTAATGCCATCGGAGGAGAAAATTATGAATCTTCATGGGTTCAAGTCAGTCTATAAACCAAGAAATAAAAAAGTATTATTTAGTCAGCTTGGATCATAACTGCATGGCAGTGCATCTCACCAGAAGTGATGGTGAAGGGTTTTAAGAAGTGCTGTATTTCCAGTGCAGTGGATGAATCTGATGTTAATGTGTTGTGGAATGGCAGTGAAGAGGATGGGGATGCTAGGAGTTAGTGTGAGGTAGGTGAAGGCACTGACTGTGAAGGTGCAGACAGTGACACTGATTGGTACAGGGAAATATAATCTGACATGCTTTGTGTACTAAGTGTGTGAAATTAATAGAATTTTTTTTTTTTTGGGGGGGGGGTTCATTTCAGGTTAGAGTTATTTTTCATTCGGGTAAATATGGTATATAATACTATCCGTTCCCAACTAAAAAATATGTGATGGAATAAAGTGAACATAGTTGTATCAAATGCATAAAGAAGATTACTATCTTCTGGGTTGTGATGCCATGTAAAAGACTTCTGTTCTGACGATGACAGCAGCATGTTGTTCCAAAACACTAGTACACATCTACTGTTTCACGGAATCACATTTCAAATAACCATAAATGTTACATTCACCATCATGGGATATTCAAACCTCATAAATGTGTAGTGTTGACATAATTAATTTTACCAGCAAAGAAATGATGTCAGTTACACACAGTTTAGATTATTAGTAAACTGCACGCCGTATATTTCCAAGCCTCAGTAACTGTCACAGAGAAGACAGAGTTTGCACACAAGACACTGCAGCAGAAGTCAGGTTTAAAAATGGATTACTCATCTGATAGGGAGAAAATGGTGGCACAGTTGGTTCAGGCACTACAATACAAGCTGGAAGGAATTTTTCACAGACATAATCCTTCCGGCCACATTATGGCCCTGGGGTTGACTCAGCCTCTAACAGAAATGAGTACTAGGAATATTTCCTGAGGGGTAGAGGTGGCCAGGGCATACGGTTGACAACCTTACTATCTTCAGGTGCCAAATGTCTTGAAATCTGGGAGCATCAACCTCCTGGAACCTTCAAGGCCTGTCCAGGCCTGTAATGGGACTGCTTTACATTTACTCATCTGATGGCTCCATTAATTATTTATGTCATACTATTCACTTAATTGCTACACACTTAACAACAATGTCAGAGTTTTCTTAAGCTTATTAAACTGTAAGATTAAACAGCTGCCAAGAAGCAAAATGTTACACACTGGCCAACATCATGCTTACTGTTTCCCACTCAACCCAAATGATGTCCTCTGACTGCTTACTATGCGAACACCTCCACCACCCACATGCACTCTCCCCACCCCCCAAAAAACCCCTCATACATTCACACATGTGCGTCCACACACACACATACACATATGTGCTCTTTTGACTCATATATTACCCCTTTGATGCCTAACGACCCATATAGGGGTCATACCGCACCGCTAACCTCTAAATGTTGCATTTTATATATTTATTCAACAAATACAGGTACTGAATATTTTAAACATGGTATATACTCTCCGTTTTTTTCTCTTCAAAATGCAGTTTGT